>Ga0228639_1000051_pt1 | contig 46792 bp, 30 predicted proteins | sample 50DmetaG_FD_190532 | JGI IMG/M metagenome (GOLD analysis project Ga0228639, IMG submission 190532) | Seawater microbial communities from Monterey Bay, California, United States - 50D | ecosystem: Environmental > Aquatic > Marine > Coastal | place: USA: California | collected 2016-10-18
ACTAACACAGATGATCAATCCAATGTGTATTCAGCAAGCCTCGATTGCATCGTAGCTCCTGAAGGTTTCCAAAAAATAGATGGATATAATGGTTACTACCATGCGACCACTGGAACATCACTTATGATGAATGTTGTAAAAGGGAAAACCATTGTAGACGCAGAGGAGTCATTAAATGAAGAGTACTACAAGAACATCCAAGCGGACCTTCTAACTAAATTCAGAGTTTCACTTGCCGATGGAAAAGAGATGTTGATCGTAAAAATCAAACTCAATATTGATGGTGAACCTTTTATTCGTTATCAGGGATTCACAGGTGGGCTCAACGAAGTTTTGTGGTTATTAGCAACATTACCCGAAAAATACGATTCTGTTGTACAAGGGCCGTTATTAAATAGTTTCAAGACAACCAAATTCGCCCAAAGATGATTTTAAGAGTTCTTTCCGTTTTAGCCACTTGTTCTTACCTTATTTCATTCGGCCAAACTACAGATGTAGAGACAATTACATTTAATTCTGGCTGGCAAGGCTTATTCAATCCAAGTACAGAAACAAACCCTTACAGCATTAATCAAGGCTACTCAATTCCAACTGCATGGACCGGATCAAAGCCTACATTCAATCAAACATTCGTTTTCGGTCCTCAAATACCATCTATACCCTCAATCAATGGATGTGATATTGTACCAGGAGCTGAAGATCTATTTGATTTTCTCGGTATTCCATGCCCTACAACTCCATCTTTTTCAGCTGGAGCTGGTATTTTTTTCGACACGAAAACCTCTGTCGAGATCGATATGGATTACGTAGGCTTTGGTCAAGACTCATTAAGAGTTGAGTATCCAGCAGAAATTTCAGTAACATACCCAGACAACAATACCTATAACGCTGGTGAATGGGTATATCTCGCAACCGACTTTACGCTGAATACAACGACAGAAACGCCAAAACTAGAAACCGTTTATCCCTCAACTGGAGATATTGAAGCCTGGGTTGACTTTGATTTTGAAGTAGATATTTCCGTAGGAGTTCGATTGGATGCATTTGGGATTATTGATATTGATGCAACCTACCCTGTGATGTCCGGGAATATTGATGACCTTTTGGTAGACCTCGTTGGTATGTCGGACTCTCGCTTCCCCCTATATAAAGTCTCTGAGTCTGGCTCTTTTGGTTGGGGATCCATAGACCCTGCTTCTTTTCCTCAACAAGGCTGGTTCCCAAATCTTCCTGGTGGAGGTGTCGGGTTTCCGGCATTTACAGAGTGTTCGACATTACAAGGTCTAGTACCAGATTATTGTCAAACAGCCCAATTTTATGATGATGAATTACCCTTGGAACCCTCAACTGGCCCATTCAATGGGGAGATGGACCTGCCCTTTGTGACGACTTCAATGACAGCGTCAGGCAACAACCTTATTGCTCAAGGTAACGATGAATATACAAGTGTTTTATTGAGTTTTCCAGCTTTAGCTGCGATGATCATTGATCGAGTAGAATGTCCTTGCCCAAGTCCGAAATGCGCTGAATGTGAAGCCACACAATATGCTTTGGTACAAGTTTTAGAAAATTTAGAAGGAGAAATTAATATTCCTATTGGCCTTTCTGATCCTGTCTCTATAGAATATTCAATTTTATCCGCTGGAATAAATTTGGTTTTGGATAATCAACTAAATGTTGATTTCGAACCAACAATTTTTGGTTCATATACTTTTTTAACTCCTGTAGACTTCGAAGTATACCCTTCGAATGGTGGGGCAATGATCAGTGGTTCGGGATCGGAGATTATGTTCACCGTTGGTGACTCAATTCGGTATAAATATCCTTGTTTCTATAATGAGTTAACAATAGAGCGTGAATACACCATGGACGGTCAAGTGACGAGTGAGATCGGTGATAATTTTGATCTTGGTTTTGTGATGAAGGCTGGAGGTGTAAAGGTAGATATTCCAGGATTTACCATTTTCCCAGGAGCCAGCTTTTCTGCGAGCATACCATACCCTTGGATGTGTTCAGGAGAGGAATGTTTGTTTGGTATTTGCGTGCCTTATGTCTACCCATGTATTAAATACAAAACTATTTCTGTAGACATTCCTTCAATTGGTTTTGATGGTACAGAGCTATCGACCTGTTCTGTTTATAATTTGATCCCAGGTGCAAATTGTGATGCAAGCACCGGAGCGCTGTCGGTACTAGACATCCCTTTTGGCTCGGTGACCTACAATCAATGGCATGAGCGTACATGGTCTTTGGAGGGGTTCACCCCGAAAACCTCAATGCAAACTCTTTCAATGGCTGCGAATCAAATGTCAGCCATAGCAACTGCAACAAGCGTAAATTGTTTCGGGGAATCAACAGGACAAATCGATGTATCAATAACAAACGGTACTCAAAACTTCACTGTTGATTGGTCCAATTCAATGACCACCGGACCAGTTAATTCCCAAAACGTTTCACTTTCAGGTGTTCCTGCAGGAAATTACGTAGGAACAGTTATCGATGCCAATGGGTGTCAATTTGCTGTTGGAGCCACCATAGAAGAGCCTTTAGAGGTGTTGATTACAGCGGTCACTTCAGACGTTGAATGCAATGGAGGTAGTAATGGATCAATTGACCTAAATTTGACTGGGGGAGCAGCTGGCTACAGCTACAATTGGACAGGAATAGGAAATGGTATTGTCGTTGCAAGTGAAGATCAAACAACGCTTTCTCCAGGAAATTTCAATGTTGCGGTTACAGATGGAAACGGATGTGTTACATTGGCGAATTACTCAATAAATGAGCCTGCACCAATCACTGAATCAAATGTTGCTCTCGTAAACGCCAATTGTTTTGCTTCGCCAACCGGCTCGTTGGATGTTACAATAACAGGGGGAAACATCCCTTATTCATACGAATGGCTGAATGGAGCATCAAACCCAATTGGAAATCTGAGCTACATTAACAATCTTGAAAACGATACCTACACACTAAATATAACCGATGGAAAAGGATGTACCGAATCTTTCTCGCACGTAATCAATGAACCGCCGGCAATTGTAGTTTCTTCTGTCTCTTCAGATGCCCTATGTTTTGGCGACAATACGGGTTCAATTGATCTCACGGTAAATGGAGGCTCAACAAATATCCCTGGCCAATATTCTTACACTTGGTTTGATAATCAAGGAGCTCAAACAACCCTGACGATGCAAGATCCAACCTCTGTTTTAGAAGCCGGAACGTATGTCGTACAGGTAACCGACGACAATGGATGTATGGAAACATGGACAGAAACCGTCAATGAGCCAAACATTATAGAAATTACCGCCCCGGTTTTACTGGACCTAAATTGTTTCGGTGTTCCAACAGGTGCAATTGATATAACAAGTGTAGGCGGTGACGGCAACTACAGCTTCAATTGGTCTACATCAAATGGTACAGGACTCACTTCTACAAATGAGGACCAAAATGGACTAAGTGCAGGAAATTATGATGTGCTCGTTACCGATGGAAATGGATGTACAAGCTCAAACTCATTTATATTAAACGAACCTTCAGCTCCAATTGCACTATCATTCACAAAAGTTAACGTTGGGTGTTTTGGTGATGCAACTGGTGCAATTGACTTAACAGTGACCGGGGGAACAGCACCATACACATTTGATTGGAGCAATGATGGAACAGGAGATTTCGATGACCCTGAAGACTTAATATCAATTCCCGAAGGAATTTTTGATCTAACCGTTATCGATAATAAGGGGTGTCAAGAAGTGCTTTCGGTAACTATTGGGCAACCAGCGCAGCCACTCACACTCTCAGAAACACATAACAATGTACTCTGCTATGGAGAGAATACTGGGGTCATCGATATTACGACCTCCGGGGGGACAAGTCCATACTCCTACCAATGGTCCGATAGTTCCTCTTTTATTATGCAACCAACTACTGAAGACCTTTCCAACTTATACACTGGAATCTATTCGGTCTTTGTTTTGGACGACAACCAATGTGAAGCAATTCTTCAAATTTCAGTGGATCAGCCCGCACAGCCCATCACACTTTCATCAGTCACTCAAAATGTTGACTGTTATGGAGACGCCACAGGCTCTATTGATCTCACAATTACAGGAGGTACAGGTTCATATATTTTCGATTGGGACAATGATGGAACTGGCGACAATGACGATACAGAAGACCTTGGAGGACTGGTGGTTGGGACCTACAATCTAATTGCCTACGATGACAATTCATGTTCGGAAACAATCAGCGTTCAAGTCAACCAACCTTTGCACCCTATTTCACCATCAATTGCCATTGAAGAAGTAAAATGTAACGGCGATACTACTGGTGCAATCGACCTTACTGTGTTTGGGGGCACGCAGCCATATGTTTTTGATTGGGACAACGATGGGACAGGTGACAACGATGACACGGAAGATTTAACAAATATTCCTTCCGCCCTTTATAGCGTAACAATTACAGACACCAACGGGTGCTCTCAAACAACAGGTGGATTCGTTGCGGAACCAATTAACCCATTGACAATAGCTAGCACAGTAACGGAGCCGGCATGTTTTGGATATTCTAATGGATCCATTGAGCTTGACATTACAGGAGGTACAACTCCTTATTACATGGAGTGGGGTAATCAACAACAGATTTTAATGAACAATCCTAGCGAGTTATTTTCAGGACTCATTAAAGGCGAATACTTCTTCCGAGTTACAGATAAAAATGATTGTATTTATGAAGAATATATATTCGTAGATCAGCCTGACACACTCGAAGTAGACGTCGATATTACCGAAGTTTCGTGTTTTGGAGGCGATGATGGAGCGATTGATTTGACACCAAGTGGAGGAACATTGTCCTACAACTATACCTGGAGCAACACCTCAACCTCTGAAGATCAAGTCAATTTGACCTCTCAAGAATATAGCTATGTGTTAACAGACTCGAATGGTTGTATCTACAAACAAACCCTGTTCGTCGATCAAGCACCTGAAATTCAGATTGGACAGGAAATTGTTCCGCTAAGCTGTATTGATCAAACTGATGCAGAAATTCATATTGCAACAGTTGGAGGAACAAAACCTTACGAATGGCAATGGTCGAATGGAAATGAAACTGAGCATAACACTGACTTAATCGCAGGACAATACAACGTGATTATTACTGATGATTATAATTGTCAAAAATCCTATGACTTCATTATTACCCCCTCTTTGGTCGAATGTGTTCAAGTGGTGAATTCATTTACTCCAAATGGAGACAGCTATAATGATACTTGGATTATTGAGAACCTATACCTCTACCCTAATGCAGAAGTTCGCGTTTTTAATCGCTGGGGAAGTCTACTCTTCGAATCCATAGGTACATACAGCCCCTGGGATGGTGTTTATAAAGGTCAAGCGCTTCCTTCAGAGGTTTACTATTACATAATAAGGTTAAACAATGGGATTGATAATCAATACACTGGTACTGTAACAATTGTAAGATAAAATGAAACAACTTCTATTTGCAGCCATACTGGCTATAACACCAACCTTAGGTTGGACACAATGCGGTTACACCGGGTGCCCCACTGTATCCGTTTCAGGAACAGATGTATTCTGTAATGGTGGAAACAATGGTACAATAACCCTAAGTATTATTCAAGCTTCCTCTGATTGGGAAGTATATTGGTCAATTAGTCCACAGCCACCAATTAACACATTGAGCCTTACGGGACTTTCGGCGGGAACCTATTCAGCATTGTTCAAAGACAATTGCACAGGCTGTACAATTTCTCTTTCGTATACAGTAAATTCTCCAGCCCCAATTCTATTGAACACATCCGTAACTGATGTCCTCTGCTTTGGACAAAATAATGGAACTGTCACTGTTGTTCCAACGGGAGGTACAACACCTTATTATTACGATTGGGACATGGATGGGCTTGGCACTTATGATGATATTGCAACAGAGAATGCAGGTGCAGGGTTTCACAGCTTAAATGTGAAAGACGGAAACGACTGTGTTGTATCAACGCAGGTATATGTTAACCAACCCTTAACCCCTATAGCAATTACATATGATGTTACAGATGTAGATTGTAACGGCCAGAGCTCTGGCGAGATTGATGTTATTATGAATGGTAGTGGAACTCCTCCTTATTCGTATGCATGGTCAACCGGAGACGCGACCGAAGATGTGTCGGGTCTGGCAGCCAACACATATACTGTAACTGTCACAGATGGAAACTTCTGTTCAGCATCAGAGAATATTACCGTTGATCAGCCGAATGCGCCACTTTCCTCCTCAATCGTAACGACCGATGTTACTTGTAATGGATATTCTGACGGAGAGCTTACTGTTGGACCTACTGGAGGAACACCTCCCTACAACTATTCCTGGTCAAGTTCGTACTATAATTACTCTGTAGATAACCCTACCTTGAGTGGAGTTCCTGTAGACAATTACTCAGTAGTTATTACCGATTCAGAAGGCTGTACGCATTCGAATGGCGAAGTGGTAAATTCTCCATTGCCACTTTCAATAGCCACTGAGAGCATCACAAACGTATCGTGTCATGATTTTTCTGATGGTCAAATCGATGTTGAAATTACTGGAGGAACTTCATCAGGAGATTATACATATTCCCTTTTTTCCAATGATGCTGGAATAATCATTCAATCAATCACCTCTACTAATGCCAGTTTTACTTCGCTAGAAGATGGTATTTATACGCTCTCCGTAACAGATGACAATTTGTGTTTGTTGACTAAAGAGTATGAAGTAACTGAACCAGAATTTGATCTTGAAATAATTACTGACGATATTATAAATGTTCTCTGCTACGGACTCAATACCGGAGGGGTTAATATCACACCCTTTGGCGGAACCCCTGATTACACCTTCACGTGGGAAAACTCATCCGGCGCCAATATGGGAGCTACCCAAGATTTAGCAGGACTGTTTTCCGACACCTACACATTGACCCTTAATGACGATAATGGCTGTCAGGCCCAAGAAAATTTCCTTGTAGATCAACCAAGTGATACACTTCAAGCAAGCAACAACATTTCACCTGTTGTCTGTTTTGGAGAATCTAATGGTGTTGTTGATTTAAACACTACGGGCGGAACAACACCATACTCTTTTGCATGGGCTAACTCCAGCTATTTATTATCAACGACATCAGAAGACCTAATAAACTATCCGAGTGACACCTATACCGTTATTATTACGGACGGGCAAAACTGTCAATTTTACGATACGTTAATAATCAGTGAGCCGCCATTATTAACCGGAAGCTTATCAGGTGTGGACATCTTGTGTAAAGGTGAAAATACCGGAGCTGTTGACCTAACAATAGGAGGAGGAACAATTTCGTATTCTTTTAATTGGAGTAATGGGGCTACAACAGAAGACATCAATACCCTTTTTGCTGATTCCTATTACATACAGGTTACGGACGGAAACTTCTGTACTTGGGAAGATTCAATCACATTGACCGAGCCAATGGATACGCTTGGATATACATTTATATCCAATCCTGTTGTCTGCCATGGTGAAGCAAACGGTTCGATTGAACTGACACCGACAGGTGGCTCTCCTCTTTATTCAGTAACATGGAGCTCTGGTGATGATACTGAAACTATTACTGACCTTACGGCCGGGTGGTACACCTTTGACTTAATCGATAATAACGGATGTCAGGTGGTTGACTCCATCGAGGTAATACAACCGGATTTACTTTTGGCAAATGAAGCTGTAACAGACGTAACATGTAACGGGTTCTCGGACGGAATCATTGATATTAGTCCCTCAGGAGGTACGGCACCCTACAATTATACATGGTTCAATTCAACCTATGCACTGAGCTCACAAGAGCAAGACTTGATCAACTTTCCCTCAGACACCTATCAGTTGGAATTGCGTGACACATTAGATTGTTTGACAGAAATTTTCATTTTTCTGCCTGAACCCGACTCCTTAAAAATTGAAATAGAAACGGTAAATGTTACTTGCGCTGGAGGATCAGATGGATTGATTGACATAGAAGTTTCCGGTGGCAACCCTGGATACAACTATTTGTGGTCACCAAATGGAGAAACATCACAAGATCTTTCAAGTATTCCCGCTGATGATTATATCGTTTTCGTAACAGATACCAAAAACTGTATGGACTCGGCAAGTATAATGATTTCACAGCCGGACTCGATTAAAATTGATTTCTTAATGACTGAAGTTTCATGTGCAGACCAATTTGATGGGACTGCAACTGCATTTCCATACGGCGGGACTGGGGACTTTACGTATTTATGGGATACCGATGAAACAACTGCAGGTATTGAAGGACTCTTTGGTGGCATGTATACTTTAGAGGTTGAGGATATTGTTGGTTGTACGGCATCAGATTCTGTATTTGTCTCAACCAACCCGATTGCATGTATCATTCCACCAACAGCTTTTACTCCGAACGGAGATTATTACAACGATACGTGGTTCTTAAAGAATATTGAAATTTATCCCAATATGGAAATAAAAATTTTTAATCGCTGGGGAAATCTTTTATATGAACAAGCAAATCTGTATGAAGAATGGAACGGAGTTTATAATGGACAGCCATTACCATCAGAAACATACTACTATATAATTAATTTGAATACGAACTTAGAACCGCTAAGAGGTACAGTAACAATTGTAAGATAACTATGAAAATTCTAGCATTACTATCGACTTGTGTATTGATCACGTCTGCTTTTGGACAACAGATTTCATTGAACACACAATACATGTTTAACGAAGTTTCGTTTAACCCTGGAGCGGTTGGATCGAATGATTACATCAGCGTTCATTTGAATGGACGAAAACAATGGGCCGGCTTCGAAGGAGCTCCAAGCACACAAACACTCACTTCACACGCATATCTTGGAAAAAATCTTGGATTTGGAGGAACAGTTTTCAATGATGTGACTGGACCGAGCCGACGGACAGGAGGGACAATTATGGGAGCCTATCGTTTGCGTTTGTCACAAAATAAAGCACATATTCTTGGTTTAGGATTGGGTGTTTCCTTCACCCAACACATGATCGATCTTAGTCGATTAACCACTTACTTACCAGATGATCCAGCAATGCAAGTTGGATACAACAACCAATTTGTTCCTGACGCCAATTTTGGTGCCTACTACACCTATTTGGACAAAGGATTTGTAGGTATCTCTGCGCGTAATCTCGTTGAAGTAAATAGAGATTTATTCGACTTCGATAACAAAGTAATCAACCCGATGGTACGGACCTATTACTTGTATGGAGGGTACAATTTTTCTTTACCTAAAGATTGGAGTTTAAAGCCAACAGGTATGGTGCGAATGATCGATGCTTTAGTCATCCAGCCAGATGTGTCTCTCATCGCGTCATATGATGACTTGCTGTGGTTTGGTGTTTCCTACCGCCACGAAGAGGCTGTTGCGGGAATGGCAGGGTTCCAATTTGGCATTTTCAAATTTGGATACTCTTACGACTTCACACTTTCCGATATTGGGAATTACAGCAACGGATCGCACGAATTGTTCCTCGAACTTCAAATATGGAAAAATCAGGAACAACGAAAAAAGACCCCATGGCTCTTGAGAAATAGAATTTATAGCCCATCATCGTTATAAGAACCTCTATGAAAAGGAAGAGTTTATCATTTGTTTTTATTCTCTCGGCCACACTAAATTGCTGGTCGCAAGACGCTGCTAATGCTGAAAATTACTTTGAGAACTTCGAGTATGCTCAGGCTGAAAATGCATATGAAGCCGTCAGAGCCAAGAGAAATTTAAATTCAGAGGAAGTCGAAAAATTGGGCTTTTGTTATTACATCAATGGCAATAGTTCTGAAGGGCTTCCATACATTAACTCTATAATTACAGACCATTCCGATAAAGCCCATTTTTGGCTATGGAAGGGAACTCTTGAAAAGGAATCCGGAAACTACAATTCGGCTGTAAACTCGCTCAAGAAATGCATGAGCTTGTCCTCCGAATTGAATACTGAAATCCAATTGATGATTGCTACGTGCAATGAAATTCAAACTTGGAAAGATACTCCAAACATGAGCGTAACAAATAGCGCCGACAATTCGAGATATGCAAATGGAAGCGGCTATGTAAATGGTCAAAAAATTCATTTCCATGAAGTGGGACTCGATAGTGCTGGAAACTTCATTGCTGATCCGAATAGCAATGTGGAACTGCAACTGATGTTAATGCGCCCATATACGCTTACCGATAATTCAATGCGGGAAATCGAACTATTTAAGAACTACCGAGCGTATTCGATCAATGCGTTTTATATTCATAAACCCTCAAATAAAGTAATTTTTAGTGCTTCACGTCCACTTGAACAAGATGCCTCCCTCGCTGTTCAACAAATTTATGTTGGAACGTACGTCTCACTTCAATCAAAACTTGATGATGTTACTTTGTGGTCGTATTCTGGAATCAGTGATACATCAAGTTGCACGCATCCAACATTATCACTTGATGGCAAACAAATGGTTTTCTCAAAAAGTGGATCAAACATTCAGGGCAGTGATCTGTACCGATCAATATACAAGAATGGAAGTTGGACGACTCCTGTTCCACTAACAGAGCTCAACACTCTGGGCAATGAGATGTACCCGCGCTTCCTAGGAGATTCGCTATTGATATTCTCTAGTGACGGTCGATTGGGATATGGAGGACTAGATGTATATTCATACGCTTTTGAAAATGAGAATATCAAGCACTTAAAGGCACCTATTAACAGTTGCTTTGATGATTTTAACTTATTCTGGTACGACACTTTGTCTGGATCTGTCGTATCAAATCGTGCCAACGGAAAAGGAGATGATGATGTTTGGAACATTAAAATTGATCCTCCAAAACCCACAGTATCAGTTCCAAGCAAAGAGTTCCTCGCATGGATGGAAAAATGGAACTTGCGAAAAATTTATTTTGACTTTGACTCCTTCACTTCAGAATTAAATGCAGAATTTATTGAAGGGTGCCTGAAATATACTGAATTATATGACCTCCAAATGGTGCTTGTTGGCCACGCCGATTCTCGTGGAACAAAAGCATATAATTTTAAGCTAGGGAAAAACAGAGCGGATTGGTTAAAGCAGCAACTATTAGATGCGAATGTTACAACTGAAATTAAATCTGAGTCGCTGGGTTCTTCAGCTCTCGTAAATAATTGTAAACCTGGAGTATTTTGTTCGGAACGAGAGCACCAATTGAACAGGTTCGTAGAAATTAAACTAACGGTGAACTATCCATAGTAAAAATGATGAAACAACTTTTTCTAATACTATTTTTTCTCTTTTGTATAATTGCAAATAATACTGCCGATGCACAAACTTATTATTGGGTGGGCGGATCCGGAGATTGGTCAGATGTATCACATTGGACAAATTATTCAAATGGCCCGAATACGGTATATTCAAATCCTCCTGGAGCTAGTGATGTTGTTATATTTGACAATAACTCTTTTGACAGCCCAAACCAAACTGTAACCTTCGATGTCGGTGCCGCAACCGTGAAAGACTTGTACTGGCAAAACGCCACAAATAACCCTGTTTTTTCAGGAGCATCAACAAATGACTCGCTAACAATTCGAGGAAACTTTGTTCTGAATCCGAATATGACTTACAACTATTCTGGAAAACTCATATTTCAAGGCGGAGACAATGACTCAATTGTATCAGCAGGACATTCTCATTCCAATGATATTGTCATAGAAACAACCGGAGATACTCTCACAGTAACAGATGCCCTAACAACATCAGGTGGTATTTATTTCTACCAAGGTGGGTTATTTGTTGATGATCGCACAATTACGGCCGCTTTTTTCCGCTCAGACTTTGCCCTTAGCCGAACACTTAACTGTAACAATACCACGTTCAACCTAACTGGAAATGCAGACACAACGCTTTACTTACGGGCAAATCAATTGATTAAAACCGGCACTAATCAAGTGTTCAACATTACAAATTCAAGCGCTACAAATGACCTTGGAATTGGAACAGAAGATCTAAGTTCGAACTGGGGGCAATTGAATTTACAAAATTCACGTACACGATTTTTTACAAGCGCTTATTTTGAAACAATATCATCATCAAACGCAACGCACATTGGATTAGCAGCAAATACAACCCTGAAAACACCAAACTTTAACATCGATGGGAATTGTGACAACTACATTGAATTAAAAGGGGAGAACAACACGTCAGCGGTAAACAATAACAACAGTATTTGGAACCTCTCTTATTATCGCCTTGAGAATGTTGATGCACAGACGACAGGTGCAAGTTATAATGCTGTAAATGTGTTCGATGACGGAGGGAATACTGGGTGGAATATAACTACAGATGCGACAGCAGCTGAAAACTTTTTCTGGATCGGTGGAAACGGTCACTTTTATGACCCAGCACATTGGTCGGCAACATCTGGAGGGCCCTCTTTGAACTGCATTCCAACTGAAAACGATACTGTGTATTTTGATGCTGCTTCAGGTCTGGACTCATTGTTTTTGTTCGAAAGAATAACCATTGCTTCACTCGACTTTTCAGGACTCAGCAGTTCGCTTGTGATTTCCGGAGATTCAGATACTTTGGAGTTTCGAAAAGACTTAATTGGAAATAGCGGCCTACAATTTGATTGGCCAGGAATCATTAAATGTTCAAACATAACACTGTCAAATATCACTTCCAATGGAGCAACTTGGAACAATGAGTTCTTAACTTCGGGAAATGGCACTCTGTCTTTCTCGGATACATATACCAATCTTCAACACATAAGACATGTGTCGGGAACGCTAGACGCAAATAGTCAACAACTTACCTTAGGATCTTTCTATTCGGATGACACCCTAAGCGCACGAAATATTAATTTTACCAATGCAACAATAGAAATTACCGGAGAAACATACAACGTAGATGCGACATTACTTGGGACTTACTCCCTATCTCCTTCTGAAATTATATTCTCCAATTCTTCGGATAACCTGTTAACTTTTGTTCCTGGAACGGAAAATTTAGATGTTGTTCGTATAACAAATAACCATTCGTTGTTCGTAGATGTTGACTCCATCAACTATAACTTGTTGGATATTAAAGCTGGGAACACATTCATTGTGAAAAACGGTTCTAAACATGTATTTGAATCTCTGAATGCTTCAGCATCTTGTGATTCTTTAATTGTTATAAAAGCAAAAACAGCAAGTTTACAATCAGCCTATCTTGTTCACGATACGACCTCAGCTTGGGCTGGGACAATTAACATTAGTTCAGCAATTATAGACAATGTAAGTGCCGAACTGCCAACCGAACCGGAATATATTGCGGCAAATAGTATTCTCGTTAACGGATCAACTGGTTGGACTTTAACAGGCTCAACAACATCTGGTACATACTATTGGGTTGGAAACAGCGGAAATTGGTCGGATATTGGAAATTGGTCTACAGGATCAGGAGGCACTCCTGATGTCTCATGTGTTCCATCATACGGAGATACTGTAATTTTTGATGGTAACTCATTCTCCGGAATGAATCAAGTAGTATCCGTTGATAAAGAAGCATACTTCAATGTAATGATATGGGAGGTAACGCAAACGGACTCTGTACAACTAAATTTAAAACACAACCTAAATGCTGCGGGTGATGTCACTTTAAACCCGTTTCTATCCATAGAACGAACGGGGGCGGAGGAACGAATGAATTTTTCCCCTTTAAATTACAACTCGGATTTTGATCCAAATGCTGCCCTTGTTAACGTTCCAATTGATTTTGTCTCGAAAACATTAAACGATTCATTGTCGCTATCAAGTGCACTAAATAATGGTGACCTCAACACTATTACGATATATGGAGGAGTTGTAACAACCAATGGAAACGATATTAAAACAGGAACAATTGTAATCACCTCTTCCCAAACTCCTTCTGAATTGTACTTGGGAGATTCTGATATTGAACTAACTTTTGGATTTGTCGATTATGCCGCTGGCGCATCCTTTCTTGACGCAGGAACATCGCACATCAACGTCGATTACAAAAATCTCGCTGGTGTTAATTTCTTCTTAGGCAACAACCATGACTTTAATGCTGTTGAACTGACGCTTGTACCAAGAAATAAATCTGAAGTGAGTGGTAATCTTGGATTTGATTCACTTACAGTTCATGCAGGTTCTGAATTAAAAATTACTGCTGGTGACTCAATAAATGTGGTTTCCTATTTTGAAATGAACGGAACCTGTACTGACTCCATATTTTTGAGCTCATCTGCACCTGGAACGCCCTATGTTCTGGGACTAGCAAACGACTCTCTGCGCGCACAATGTCTAAACGTAAAAGATGCAGATATCAATAGCTCAAGCGTTAATTTTGGAACTTATTTCTCTACAGATCAAGGGGGTAATAATGCAACAAAATGGAACTTCTACACAGATGTCTCTACATCTGCAAATATCGGCATCCTTTCTAATAGTTGCTTTGGAGATACCCTCTCATTCTCAAATGCATCATCCGCCTTTCAAGGACAAGTTGGACTTCTTTCAGAATCGTGGGATTTCGGTGACGGAACATTATATCAAGGAGATACAACACAACACTATTATTCCAGTCCAGGTGTCTATGAATTGGTCTTAACCTCCATATTTGCGAATGAGTGTAGTGACTCTGATACAACAGCAGTCTCTATTATAGGTCCAGATGCATACCTGACTACTTCTTATTCAGGATCTGCATGCTTGGAAGAATCGGTTGGACTTTATGCCTCTTCTGATTCGTCATCTGTATCCTATCAATTCTCTATCAATGGAAGTCCAGTTACTCCATGGTCTGCGAATTTGACAGGAGATACTCTAAACATTTCTACACTATCAAACAATGATTCAATAACAGTACAAGTTGACATGAACGGGTGTTTATTCGTAAGTGACACCATCTATTTCAGCGCATACGCTGCGGTAACTCCAACAATATCGGCTACAGCAGCTACAATTTGTGAGGGCACATCGGTAACATTTACCGGTTCAAATGCGAATCTTTACAAATACTTTGTCAATGGAGTAGATATGACTGCCTTTTCTTCAAGTCCTTTTGTTACATCAAGTTTATCAAACGGTGATCAAGTATATGCAATCGGGAAAAACAGCACAACAGGCTGTCAAGATACCTCGAATGTGATTACAATGCTTGTAAATGCACTTCCTACAGTCACATTGATACAGACAGGAGCTTCTTCTATTTGTGCTGGAGACCTAGTAACGTTAACTGTAAATTCTACGATAGGTACAAACTTCGAATTCTATGTAAATGGAGCCATAGAAAATTCATCTGCATCAAATGTATGGGATACTACAGGGATTGTTAATGGGGATAATTTGTATGTAATTGCCCAAAGTGGTGCAGGATGTATATCGGCTCCATCAAATTCAATTACGTATTCCGTTACTCCACTTCCGACCCCTGACCTACAAATAAGCGATTCCTCAATTTGTGAGGGAACTGAAGTTACCATTCAAAGTAATTTTGCATTGCAGTATCAATTCTTTGTCAATGGGTCCCCGATGGGCCCATTGTCACCAACACCATTTATCTCATCAAGTTCATTTGCAGATGGTGATGTCATTACTGTAAATGGAGAAAACGGGGGCTGTATTGGAACTTCAAGTCCAATTTCAATGGAAGTTACCCCTACTCCAACAACTGTATTAAATTCGAACTTTCCATTAAACACAATTTGTTTTGGTCAACAAGTTGATTTTGAGGCAAACAATTCAATTGCAACAAGCTATGAATTCTTTGTAAATGGTTTGTCCCAAGGCCCACCATCAGGAGATAGCACCTTCAGCACTTCAACTCTTTCAAACGGAGGAAATGTCTCTGTTGAAACCAATTTAATGGGATGTACATTTACAACAGGTACTACATTTACTGTAAATGTTGCGCCAAACCCATCCTTGTTGCCATCTCCTTCTGGCAATCCTTCGTGCGAGGAAACGGACTTTACTTTTACAGCAACAGACGGAGACACTTATGATTACTACCTCAATGGTATATTGCAATTTTCAGGAACAGGCCCATGGCTAACAAATTCTTTGCCTGTTGGCTCTGATACAATTACAGTCGTTGCGACCAACCTTTCAAACCTATGTTCTTCAACTTCATCAGAAGTTGTTATTGACATAATAGAACTTCCGACAACAAACTTAACCAGTTCTTCTGTTGTAATTTGTAATCAAGATATGGCTAATTTCACAGCAATATCTGCAAATGCACAGCAGTTTCAATTCTATGTGAATGGAACTCCACAAGGACTGCCATCGAATAACAACATATTTAACACTAACGCCCTAAACGATGGTGACGTCATAACTGTTCAAGGCTACAATCAAGGATGTGCAAACCCTGGATTAGATACCATTTCGATGACTGTAAATCCAAACCCTACAGCTTCAATAACAGGAGGAGCAGCTCTTTTCTGTGAAGGAACCTCTCAAATTTTCACCGCGACACAGGGAACAAATTACGAGTTCTTTGTGAATGGTATATCACAAGGAGCACCATCACCGACAAACACCTTCAATGGGATCTCACTGGGACAAGGAAGCTATATTTTAAGCGTTGAGGTTACATCAAATGGATGCACAGACACAGACAATATGAATTTGACTGTATTGACGAAACCTATTGTAACCTTTTCCGGAAACAATACCCTTTGCTCTGGTGAAACAGCCATCTTTACAGGATCCGGAGCAGCTATCTACGAATATTTTATTAACGGAACAACACAAGGAGCGGGAGTAAATAATGTTTTCTCTTCGAATACACTGAACGATGGTGATGTTGTTTCATTGGTAGGAACTTCTCTGAATGGATGTAATTCACAAAACAATCCTCAAATTACCATGACGGTAAATCAGACACCTGCAGTAACACTTACAGATGATGATGCAGACAACCTTTTGTGTGACAATCAAACTGTGACATTTACAGCTATCGGAGGAGACCTCTGGGAGTTCTTCGTAAATGGATTCTCTGTTGGACCGGCTTCCGCGACAAATATCTACATCACAGACTCATTAACAAACGGTCAAATAGTAAGTGTTCTGGGAACTTCAAATAACGGTTGTTCCTATGAACCAGGAGGAACAACATTTACAGTTGTAAGTTCTCCAGTTGTTGGTTTGACAAACAATGGAGACACAACACTATGTATAGATTCACTTAGTTCAATTTCTGCGTTTGGAGCAACAGACTACCTGTTCTATATTAACGGCGCTCCGCAAGGAACATTCAGTCCAAATCCAAACTTTAACAGTTTACTTTCAAATGGCGACATCGTTACAGTTGAAGGTATGACCAATACATGTATTTCAGCTGCTCCTGAATCGGTTCAATATACTGTTTTCCAATACCCCTCTGTTAGTTTGGTAAGTTCAGATATTGACTTCATTATATGTGCAGATGAAAATGTAGACTTCACAGGATCAGGAGCAATGAGCTATCAATTCGAAATTGACGGCTTGCCAGTAGGAATTGGTGGCGCTATTTTTAGTACAGATCAATTGGAAGATGGACAAACAGTAACCCTCACAGGTTTCAATGGAGAATGTCCATCAGACGCACCTCAAGTGATGACTTTTACAGTCAATACCATGAATTTGACAGCAAACGTTACCCCTTCTTACATGATTTGTGATGGTGATGTTCTTACGCTAAACCTGACAGGAGCAGATGAATATGAAGTATTTGTGAACGGAATATCGCAAGCCGTTCAGTCACCAACTTCCACATACAACCTATCTGGATTAACGTACGGAGACGCAATTGCATCTATAGGGTATTCGAACATAACGGGATGTGCCCAAACCTTTGATGAAACCGGAATTGTTCAGGTTTTTGATGCTCCTGCAATTGACGTATTCACAAGCAATGTCATTTGTGAAGGTGATTCAACAATTTTAGTTTCAAACAGTAAAAACGGTAACCAATGGTATGTTGATGGCACTCCAATAGTCGGAGCTACAGATACATCATACACTGTTGTGACATCTGGAGACTACACATTAGAAATTACAAACGGTGGCTTCGGGGAGGTTTGGTCAGTTGGATACAATGCAAACGGTGAATTCGGGGACAACACCAATCTTGACAATGACACGCCATCGCCTGCAGTTGGGATAACAGGTATTGCTAAAATTGTTTCCGGTGGTAGTCACACTGCAGGCCTTACGAACTCAAATGAGCTCTATCTATGGGGTGAGAATGCTTCCGGTCAATTGGGGCTAAGCAACTTTACAAGCTCAAATGTACCAGCACTTGTGACTGCTGTCCCTGCAATTGTTGATGTAGCCGCAGGACACGATTTCACCGTTGCCATAGATGCAACAGGGAATCTATTTGCATGGGGAGGAAACGGTTCGGGTCAGCTGGGAACAGGAACTACAATTGTATCAAATTCGCCTGCACTAATTAGTGGTATCTCGGATATTGTAGAAGTAGTCGCGGGTAATAGTCATGTCATTGCCCTGAAGAATGACGGCACTGTTTGGGCAGTAGGAAACAATGACTTTGGACAACTTGGTGTAGGAAATCTTGCCTCGTTAAGCACCTTTGTTCAGGTTCCAGGGCTTACGAATATTTCAGTGCTTGGAGCAGGAGCCTTCCATAGTATGGCAATTGATACTGGCGGAAATTTATACGTTTGGGGAAACAACAGCCAAGGACAACTCGGGATGAATGACCTTAACAATCGCTTGTCACCAACTCTTTCTCCACTGAGTGATGTGCGATCTATCTCTGGAGGGAATGCACATACCGTTTTTCTTACAAACAACAACAAGGCATACGCAACGGGAACGAATACTTTCGGTCAATTGGGAACTGGAGATTTCATCAATAGAGTGTCACCTATCCAGCTTTTCGGAATCGATGGAGTCGCAAGTGCAAAAGCTGGAGCTTATCATACACTCTACCGAAAGAATGATGGCTCAATATGGGGAGCAGGAAGAAACAATCAAAGCCAACTCGGAAATTTAGTTCCTGCATCTATTGAGAACATCAGTCAGCTGGATGGTCCTAATGGAGTTACCTATATTGATGGTGGTAACGAATCTTCACACTTTGTGTATGGAAACAGCATTGCCTGTACCTCTCCAATTGAGACGATCACGGTTCAAAATGCACCACAACCAACTATCGTATTTGCTAATGGCGAATTATCAACTGCATCAACTGGCGCATCTTATGAATGGTTTATTGATGGTATTGAAATAATTAATAGTAACAACCCTACTCAGCCAACATCTGAAAATGGAGAATATGTTGTTGTTGTAACCTATACAAATGGATGTACATCCACATCGGATCCATACTACTATAATGCGGCTGGAATCGAGGAAATCGTTCCTGGAACACTTACTCTTTTTCCAAACCCAGCGAAGGACCAAATTACAATTCGTACTTCGTTTGAAATTCGAAACATAGAAGTTTTAGACATGGTCGGTCGAACGCAGCAGATAATGAACAATCTGAATAGTTCAGAAGTTAACATAAACACTTCGTATTATTCAAAAGGGATGTACTGCGTAAAAATAACAAATGCATCTGGGAAAAGTGCCTTGATCAAATTCACGAAAGTAGATTAATCTACTTTAAGCTTGGCTCCCTCCGGTATTTTGGTTGAAAATAGTGTATCGGTCTGAATTGGGGTAACAATCGAATCCGCTTTAAATCGAACCAACGTGTTATCAGTGCTTCCTGAGAATGACAACGGAAATCCTGGAACTTGAATGTTCATGTTAAGAAACTTCAAATCATGGAATTCAACTCCCAACTCTTTGGTATACCAAACAACATTTGTCCCACTTGAGGTACGGATTTCTGCTTTGTGGCACAAATAGCCCAGAATGGACATTGTATCTGACGTGAGCACAGCTTTGATTGAATCATTAATAGATAATGCATCTGTCGCTTCCGAAAGTGTTGCAGGCTTTGCATAAAGTCCCAAAGAAGTTTCAAGTAGAATCAAATGCTTATTCTTTTTTCGGTCAATAACAACTGATAAATCATAAAAATCTGGAACTCTATAATCTAATTGACTTTTTTTAGATGAATACGAGACTGTTAACTCACTATTTGAATAGAGGATTGTTTTTAGAGTGTCAATAGGAGCTGTTCCGCTGAAAGGCTCAATATTAGCAGAATAAAAAACAGTTCCCGGTTGCACGGAAGTACATGAAACAACCAATAATCCTATCATTGCGATGAAACCAAATTTCATTTTCATTTTATCTTCATTTTTACCAAGGCAAAGGTAGGATAAATAAACAATGGAATAGGCAATGGGTCAATACATAAACTATCGTACTAACCTTGCATATTCCAAAGAACGGTCTTGATGAGATTTAAACATCAAACTTAGCTCTTTAAAAGACTAAGAATTAATAGTAGGCGTCTCTTTAATGCAATGATAAATGTGATATTTTGGCATTATCCCCACGCGTACGTGGTGATGTTCTCCAAAATAATGTTGAAATTTTTCAATTCCATTTTTCCTCAAAAGAACTTGGCTAAAATAAGACCCTTCAGACATGAGCTTGACTATTGACGAAAAAAGAACATCTGTTTCACCCATCAAGGTTAATGGTAAAGAAGAAACAACATTTACTACCTGAACATCAAGATATTTTCTCGCATTCTCAGCGCTGTCATTAATAATTTTTAGCCGTGGATCGTCGATTTCATCGCGAACATGATCACAAAATTTACTGTTCAACTCAAATGCTAAAAGCTTGGAGTTTGTAGACATTCGATTAAGAATTTCCTTTGTGATGTTCCCTAACCCCATACCAAACTCAACAACTACCTCTCCTTCATCAGAGGAAACAAAGCGAGTAATCTCATTCTCCACAGCTTTTGATGTTCCAAAAAGAGCTCCTGTTGACTTAATATGCCTCGGATATAAATAGGCGGATTTAATAGCTTTGATTGTCTTCATTTGGTTTTTTAACTCGTAACGTAGTACAACAAATCTAAAAAAATATACCTCCAATAAACAGAAAGTAAATAGCCGTTTTGTTTTCTTCCGAAAAGTAGATCTTCAAGAATCGATTACAGTACTCAATTGTGATGAGTGTTTTCATTATTTTTTCATGACATTCGCTTCAACAAGAATCTGCTTAAGTGTCTCGATTGTTTGAGCGTCATCAATCATTGAAATTCTAGCTTTTGTATAAACTTGTTGGGCCTTTTTCTTCCATATCGAATTCCATTTCACAATATACTTCCCCTCTTCCCCAAAATAGGTCAAAACACGTATTTTTTGAATTTTACTCACAGATAAATTTATGAACTCTATCATTTCTTCACGCGAATTAGAAATAGGAAAGTTCATGATGAACTCCTCTTTTCGGATGTCTGTTGTTGACCACTTTACAGGTTTTAATCTCGACAAAAGAAATGACCCGAGATGCAAAGGAATGAGTATCCACCAAAAAAACCACCATTTTACAAGCTTCCAAAAGGACAAGCTAAAATCTGGTTTTTGCGACTCAAACAAGCTCTCTTCTCGACTTGATTCCAAATCATCAAGTTGTTTAAAAAATTCTGTTATTCTGCGAGACGCCGAAACATTTCGAAACTCTACACCACAATGAGAGCAAGAAGTTGTAAATGACTTTGTAATTGCTCCGCATGCAGGGCACTTCTCTGTATTTCCCCATTTTTTTGATTTTGAAGAGGAATTTTCTGTGTGCTTAGCGTTTTGCTGCGTCTCATAAAGTTTTGCATTAAGGAAAAGTTCAAACTCATCAAGATCAATTTCTTCTTCCTTGGCTTTTTTAAAAAGAATTGCTCTTTCTTTTTCATTCAATTCTCCATCTACAAGGGCGAATCTGATCAAATTTTCCATTTTCTCATTTTGCATACGCTAAACTATTGATGGTGAACTTTTAAACTTCAAATTAGATTTTGACGAACTAAAGGTATTTTATTCTTCAGAAAGAACAAAAAATTCTTTCCCCATTGAACATACTGAAAAACGGCTTGAATTATGAAATATCAATTTCATAATGCATACTATTACGTTTTTTCGTATTTTTCGGTTAAACTAATTTACGTACTATGAAAAAGTTATTTTTAATTTTTGCCCTTGGAACTCTTGTTAGTTCGTGCGGATCAGGGCCTGATGTTTGTGATTGTGTTAACAATGCAATGAGTATAATGGATCCATCGAGCTATGATGCAGATCTGCAAAAAGAATGCGAAGAATATGCAAATGGACTGAATGACGAAGATAAAGCAGAGAGAGCACTTAATGGCCTCGAATGTATGACAAATTAATCAACTTTGTCTCTAGTTAAAAACCACCCTGGATCATTCCTTGAGGTGGTTTTTTTATGAGCCCAACAACAGGGTCAGGCAATAGGTTGTAGCTTAGAAAAATGTTATATATATCGTACATTAATATTCACATCCTAAACCTTTAAAATGTCGAAGACTTGTATCTATTTACTTATTGCTTCGCTACTCATAATCGCTACCGCTTACATACTTCTCCACTTTTGATTGTCTTTTTGCAGTGAAAAAGATACTAATACTTTAAATGGAACTTTTTTTCTGCTGTAGGGTCAATTTCATTCTCAACAATTAAATTGTTTTTGACAATTAGCTTTGCTGCACCATTCGCCGTCATTGTTCCTTTTTTGATGGATGATCTGTTGCTGCCTAAAAAGGTGATAAGATAATAGGACCGTGTCTCTTTTTTACCATTAATTATTACAACTCTCTGCTTAAATGCCATGTAAATCAGCTCCTTCCCCTCAAGATTTAAAACTGTAAAGTTCTTATTTATCCGCAACTGCCCCGGTGCATTTTCTTTTTCCAATTGGGCATAAGGCTCCCCATTCACCTCGATCGAGCCGGTTTCCTTGTCATAAATAACTTTTTTCTTTTGACTGTATGCGTTACAAGTCAAGGTAATAATAATCGCAGTTAGAAGTAGACGTACCATATTTTATTTTTAAAGATTCATTCTATGCAGGCAAAGTACAATTCAGTCAAAGATAGAACGAGTTTCATATTACCAAGTAAACCAATTGCAATTCAAAAAACTTGCTCAACCATCAGTCGACAACAAACATCAGCGCTCAAAACAAGTGATGAACTATTTCCGTAAATTACTTTTATGCTTTTATCAAACGGTTCAATACGGGCGATTTCAAGTGTTGTCCCCAACTTAATCTCCTGACGGTTTAAATATTGTAAAAATTCTTTTGAACTGTCCTTTAACGCACAAACTCTGTAGTTCCCGCCGGGCAGCACTTCTGAAAGTTCTAGATAAGATTTTTGAACTACATTCCCATGTATATCTGGTATTGGAGAGCCATGAGGATCCACTGAAGGAAACCCCAAAAGAGTATCCATGCGATCAAAAAATGCATCTATTTTTATATGCTCGATTTCTTCAGCAATATCATGTACCTCATCCCAACCAAAACCCATTAACTGTACCAAATACATTTCTGTCAACCGGTGCTTTCTAATAATTAAAGCAGCCTGCTTCTTTCCTTTTTTGGTAATCCTTAAAGGTTTGTATTTTTCATAGACAACCCACTTTTCCTCCTGTAAACGCTTTACCATACTGTTCACTGTTGGAATACTGACCTTCATGTCTTTACTCAGATCAGACATTGAAATGTTCTTGTCCTTTCTATCAAGATAATAGATCGCCTTTAAATAATTTTCCTTTATGTGAGTTGCCATAAGAATGGAATTTACATTACGAAGATAAAAATATCTAAAACAAAAAATGTTAGATTAATCTAACTTATTATATTTGCATATTAAATCATCTTGATGCGGAACTTCTTTTTCTTACTTATACTCCTACTTTCACAGCAGCTTACTTTTGGGCAGACGGGTACAATTAGCGGGTCAATTTTCACATCAAAAGATTTAAATGAAACCGAAAATCTTCTGCCTGCTTCCTTCGTAAAAGTTCGATTGAAACGAACTCCAATGGGTGCGATTGCAGATAATTCTGGAAAATTCATAATAAAAGATATTCCTTTTGGAAAGTATACCCTTCAAATTTCAGACATGCAATATGCCGACTATGAAATTGAAATTGAACTTTCAAAAATACTTCCAAAACATACCAAGAAAATTGTATTAAAACCAAACCCACAGCTTATCGATCAAGTCGTTGTAACTGCAACGCGAACGAATAAACGCAAAACAAATTCACCCATTATTGTTGATGTTATTAATTCAAAAACGCTGAATGGGGTCCAAGCTTGCAACCTTTCTGAAGGTTTAAAATTTCAGCCTGGATTGCGTGTTGAAACAGATTGTCAAACATGCAATTATACGCAACTTCGGATGAACGGATTGGCTGGAGGATATTCGCAAATACTAATTAATGGACGCCCTGTTTTCAGCCCTCTAACAGGACTTTATGGGCTTGAACAAATCCCAGCAAACATGATTGAGCGCATTGAAGTGGTGCGTGGTGGTGGATCTGCACTCTATGGCTCAAGTGCTATCGGAGGCACTGTTAATGTGATCACCAAGGTTCCTAAAAAAAGTACATTTAATATTTCAAACAACTACCAAAACATAAATGGAAGCGCTTCAGACAACATCATTAGCGGCAATGGGACAATTTTATCAGAAAACAAAAACGCTGGTGCATCCTTTTTTGTAAACAATAGAAATCGAGAAATGTACGATGACAACTTCGATAATTTCTCTGAACTCCCAGAACTGAAGAACACTTCATTTGGTGCCAACCTTTTTGTTTTACCGAGCAAAAACCAAAAAATAGAAATTAGTTTAAGCTCAATTAACGAATTCAGATATGGTGGTGAAATTGTTCAAGGTGCACCTCATTTAGCGTTGCAGTCAGAAGAACGAACACACCATGTTTTAGTTGGAAGTGCAGATTATCAAATCAACTTTAATAACAACAACACCTCACTAATTGCTTATAGCGCGGCACAGCAGACTACACGTCTTCACTACACTGGTGTTTTCCCGGACGACAGTATTGAAATAATAACACATCTAAGTGCACCACCCTACGGAAATTCACTTGTCACAACAATTCAAGGTGGAACACAACTGAATCATCGCATTAATAATTTTATCAAAGGATCGAATATTATTACAATTGGCAGCGAATATATCGAAGATAATGTAAGAGATGACATTCCAGCATATAACTACAAGGTCAATCAACTTACAGCGAATCTAGGTGTGTTTTTACAAAGCGACTGGGAAATAACCCCGAATTTAAGTTTACTCTTAGGAGCACGAGCAGATAAGCACAATATGCTTCGTAATGCTATTATCAGTCCGCGTGCTGCCTTTCTTTTAAAACTCAAAAAGTCAACCCAATTCCGTCTCGCATGGGGAACAGGATTTAGGGCACCGCAAGCTTTTGACACAGACCTACATATTGCCTTTGCCGGAGGCGGAGTTTCGCGCGTTTTTCTATCCGATGAACTAAAAGAAGAACGCTCAAATAGTCTGAGTGCTTCTGTCAACATGGATAACTCAAAAAAGAACTACATCATAGGGTTTACGTTGGAAGGATTTTACACGGAATTAAAAAATGCGTTCTACATGCAGCCACTTGGTGAAGATGCCTATGGAGAAGTATTTGAAAAACGCAATGGCGATGGCGCCAAAGTAATGGGAACCTCACTGCAAATTCGAGGGAACTACAATAAAAAAATTGAACTCGATGCAGGAATGACCCTACAAAGCAGTTTGTACGACAGCCCTATTTTCTATTCTGATGAACTTCCAAGTACTTCTGAATTTTTAAAAACACCATCTATTTATGGGTACGGAACTCTATTTTATACTCCAAAAAAACCATTCACTACAACACTCAGTGCTGTTTACACTGGAGAGATGAAAGTTCTCCATATGGCTGGAGCTGAAGGCGTTCCAAACGATGAATTCATACGTTCACAAAACTTTTTTGAGCTTAGTATTAAATCGGGTTATAAATTCATATTTAAAGAGATTGCATGCGGCTTAGAATTATTTGTTGGAATCAAGAACATTTTCAATTCATACCAACCCTACTTTGATCTTGGAAAAAACAGAGACAGTAATTTTGTCTATGGGCCGTCTTTGCCACGTACCTTTTTTATTGGGATGAAGTTGTTTTCACTGTAGTTGTGTGAACTATCCCAACTTTGCGGCAAGAAAAGCGGTTGTCCAAGCGGCTTGAAAGTTGTATCCTCCAGTAATCCCGTCAATATCAACAACCTCTCCGGCAAAATAAAGGTTTGGAAAAACTGTGCTTTGCATCGTTCTGAAGTCGATACTTTCAAGACTCACACCTCCACACGTAACGAACTCCTCTTTAAAGGTTGTTTTTCCTTCTACGTCATAAACATCATTCGTAAGAACATTCGTCAATTTATTCATTGCTTTTTTACCGAGTTGACCCCAAGTTGATTGTTTTGAAAGTCCTGCGCGTTCAATAAGAAAATACCATAAGCGTTCTCGCAATAAATAAGGTCTATAATTGGCTAAAATTTTATTTTTATGTGCTTGACTTATTGACTTCAATTCTGTTAAAACCAACTCCGTATTCTGTATATTCACCCAGTTTATTTGAGTTTTAAATTCATAATTCTTCTGGCCTAAAACTCGAGCACCAAACGCAGATAATTTCAAAATCGCAGGACCACTCATACCCCAATGTGTAATCAATAGTGGCCCTTCAGATTTTAGTTTTGTTCCTTGAATATTCACCGCCGGATTTTCAATCACAACTCCCATTAGCTCGCGAATCGATTCTTTTGGCATATTGAACGTGAACAACGATGGTACTGGAGCTACAATTGTATGCCCCAATTCCTCCAACCAAGCTAGACCAGAGCGCTTCGGAGAACCTCCTGTTGTTATAATAACACGGTCAAAAACTTCTTCTGAATCAATAAAATTAAGTTGTATTTGCTTTCCAGCCCTGCTGATCCGCTTTACTCCCATGCTTGTGTGTAACTCAACTCCAAGCCGGCGCGTTTCAGATAAAAAACAATCAATAATCGTTTGTGAGTTTTGTGTTTTCGGAAACACACAATTGTCTTCTTGAACTACCAATTCAATTCCACGTGACTCGAACCAATCCATCGTATGTTTCGTATTGAAAACCCCAAATGCTTTCCTCAATTTCCTACCCCCTCGAGGATAAGCCTCTGAAAGCTCTTTGATGTCAGTGCACCCATTCGTTACATTGCAACGACCTCCTCCAGAAATTTTGACTTTAGAAAGTACTTTATTCGATTTTTCAAAAATCACAACTTGTGCATTCGGATAATTTTCCTTTACATGGATCGCTGAGAAAAATCCAGCAGCTCCACCTCCAACAATTGCTATGCGCATGAGACAAATATACTCCGAAACTAAAAGAAAATTAATAGCTTTACTACAAAAACATTCCATGAAGAATTTTCTGCTTTTTGCTTTGGTGTTTTTTGGAGTCTGTATTGCCCATTCACAAATTATCAACGACAACAAATTCACATTTTCATACATTCAACTACCGCTTACTAAGATTGACCCTCAACATTCATTGTTTGAAGTCCTTGTCGTCCATGAATACAACCACGCCAATCAAGATAGCATAGCAATATTCAATGCGCGCAAAGAATCTGCTATGCAACGGTTCCTATTTCAAATGGATATCTATTACGCGCAAAAAGACTCTATAGATAGAATGTACTATACACAACTCTCTTCATGGGAAAAAAAGGTAAATGCTGGAATAAAAAATGCCGACGGAACAGCACTTCCAAAACCTGCGGCACCCAAATATCCGACCCAACCGATTTATCCTCAGCTGCAAGAGCCACAACTACACTCTTCTTTTTCCGAAGATCAAGCAACTGAACGTATCACATTATCTGGATTTGAACAAGGATCTGGAGAGGTTCAAATTATTGTGAAAATACAGCCAATACAAAACATTCGTATCGTTACAAAAAAATATGGTTCAGGAAGCTCAACGAGATATAAATACACTGCAAAATACCAAATGCCAGTAGGAATTGTTGTTGCGAGTCCAACAGAAGGAATTTTGATGGAAACAACAATGTTCACGGAAGAAAAATCATATAAAATGGCCAATCAAAAAAGTCAATACGATCACGAACTTTACATGATGGACCACAAAGATGACCTCTTCTTGAAACTAGAATCAACAGCAAGAACGGAAGTCCTCAGCGACCTGAACAACGCGATAAACAGCCAGTTTGGATACGTTATGAAGTCCAGAAAAGCCGAAATATATTCTGTCAAGAAATTCAAGAGTTACGATTACACCGATGTAACAAATGCATACTCAATCGCTACCTCAGCTCTCTCAAAAGTGTCACAGGACCGCGACCGATCCGGCGCAATGGACAAACTAGAAGAAGCAATAAATGCAATTAAATTAATCTTAGAGGAAAGTAATCCGAACGATAAGAAAACAAGAATAAATCCAAAAGTAACCGCAATGCTTCATTGCAATTTGGCTGAATTATTAATTTGGCAAGGAGAATTTGACCGGGCCGACGCCTCAGTCAATCTCGCCATAAATAGTGGGGAAGGAAAAGCAAAAAGACACTGCAAAGGCGAATTGCTCTTTTATAAGGATCAGCGGAATCGTTGGAACGTACACTTCTAATGTCCGTACTTATAAAATTTGGTTTGAAAACACCTCCTTCACATATACGTCAAGGAGGTGTTTACTCTAAAGTTTCATCCTAAGCTCAACTCTGGAATTCACAAGGTTTATAGACTAATGGTTAACCTAGTCATGAAATTTCTGCCTGCTTGAGGATAATAAAAATTCTCACTGATTCGCTCTCCTCCTGAAATAAACCCCCATGTATACCCATTATTTTCGTACATTTTATTAAACGCATTATTTATTTGTAAACCGAAAGTCATTTCCTTAAAAAGGATATTTTTAAGTGTATAAGTCAACTGGAAGTTCGCGAAGAAATAGTCGTCTATCTTCCGCTCATCGCTCATTGTATTGTCCAAATATTGATCTCCTACATACTTTGAAATCATGCCAATTTCAAATCCCTTCATTGGTTCATAGATCAATCCTGCTGCGGCAATAAAATTTGGGGAAAATGCCAAATCAGTATTCGTATGCATCAACTCATCTTCGGTATTTGTATCGTAATTAAACACATATTCAGAAAACGATGCAATTTTATTTTTACTGAACGTAGCATTCGCCGTTGCGCTCAAGTTTTTAAAAATGGAATAGCCCAATTCAATTTCTACTCCTGCTCTATAGCTATTGTCTACATTTGTTCTCGTATAACCACCAACATCATTAACCTCTCCGGTCAAAACCAATTGATTTTTGTAACCCATTAAATATAAATTTGCGTTGGCAATTAATTTCCGCCCTTTGTATCGATACCCCGATTCGAGATTTATAAGTTCCTCATGATCTGGTCGGTTTTCTGGCGTGTTTTCTCTAAAGTCTGCTCGAACAGGTTCACGATTTGCAACTGCAATTGACATATACGCATTGTTGCGGTGGTTAATGTCAACCATAAAGCCCAATTTTGGATTTAAGAAGGTGTAAGGAACGGATTGGCTCACATTTTCAAGCGCTCCACTGACATCATCAATCCCTAAAAACTCATAATTGATTTGGCGAACTTGTAGGTCTGCATAAACAACCAATTTATTGTATTTATAGGTTCCTTTTAGGTACGATTGCACCTCAAACTTACTCCCTTGATTGTCATAGTATCGATCTCTAATTTTACTGTCGGAAGCATATTTAGCCCAAATCACCTCGCCGAAATGATCTCCAATGTATTCATTTGCTCCACCGCCAAAGGTTACATCAAGACCGTTTTTTTTGTAATTCAAAGAAAAAATCCCTCCATAAAAATGATTGTCAAGCCATCTTCTCCGTATTAAATTGGTTGTTGAAATTGTATCTGTTCCGTTAATTACTGGTGCAAAACCGTATGTTGAAAAGTCTTCTTCAGTCTTAAATTGTTCATAATACCCTTTACCTCGTGTATAGTGCCCTTTCACATTGAGTTTTAATTGAGAATTAAATCCATGTGAAAAATGCAATTGATAATGGTCTTGACCATAATTATCCACCTCATTTTCATACGTGTAAAAATTATAAGTCCTTCCCGAATTCAATAAGTTCTCACGGTCGGAACCAAAAATATAATTGCGATCTGCATAAGCGATAATTTCATTTTGATCACCATTAACGACAGACTCTGGCGTACCATACCACGCTTGATATGTCACTTCTCGCCCGCTAAATATATTAGCTGTTACTACCGACTTTTTCCCTTGCCACGACCCAGCAAGATAAAATGATTTTAAATCTGATGATGCGCGATCAATATATCCATCAGAACTGATTTTCGATAGCCGTGCATCCAGGCTAAACTTGTTGTTGATAAGGCCTGTTCCTGCTTTCACTGTATGACGCCAAGTATTGAATGCTCCATATCCATTGTCAATAATTCCATACGACTCCTTTTGCAGTTTATTGGTATTGATATTTACACTCGCACCAAAAGCAGCGGCACCGTTTGCGGATGTTCCTACCCCTCTTTGAACTTGAATATCACCAACGGAGGATGAAAAATCTGGCATGTTTACCCAAAAAACACCGTGCGATTCAGAATCGTTTATTGGAATTCCATTAATGGTAACATTCGTTCTTGTTGGATCAACTCCACGTATCCGAATCCCTGTATAACCCACGCCCGCTCCTGCGTCAGAGGTCACTACTGCTGAGGGCGTGAAACGAAGCAACATTGGCAGGTCTTGTCCATAATTTGCCTTTTCAATCTCCTTTGTCTTAAGATTCGTATAGGTTGTTGGGGTTCGATAATTGGCTTTCAGATCAATAACGACAACCTCCATCATTTCTTGAACATTCTCAGTCATTGTGAAATTGAACTCTTGATCGGATGGAGTCAATTGGATATTTTGCTCCATGGGTTCAAAACCAACCATTCGAACGATGATCGTTTGATTGCCCTTGGGAACTTTCGTGAGCTCATAGATTCCTTCTGAATTGGAATAAGAACCCAAATAAGTTCCTTTAATCAGTACTTTTGCCCCTGTGATGGGCTTCCCTTCCTGGGTTTGTACTGTTCCACTTAATTTGTTTTGTGCAACTGTGGTCATCGAAATGAACAATAGACCACAGATCATAGATACAATTCTTGTTTTCATTTTAAAAAACGTTTAACAAGAACAAGGGGCTAATTCTCTGTGTAATTAATAATTAGCTTCTGGTCACTTCCCTTCGCGGGCATTATCCCGATCAGGTCAATGGGTATAATCTCAGCCTCGATTTCTCGATAGCACCCCTTAGAGACGTCACAAATTTAACGATTCATTTTAATTTATGTATTGCAGACACACATTTTTTTAGTCGCTCATCATGCAAACCACTTACAATAATGAAGTCTTTTTTGTAGGTGTTGAGTACATTTACATATTTCTCAAAAAGCAGGTGGCGGTCATCTGGATTTTCTCTCATCGGATCGTCTTCCCATGGAATATCAGGAGCACACAATATGTGCAAGTCAAAATGATTTTCACTTATTAACTTACTTATCTTTGATGAAGTAAACTGGAATTTTTCATCAGACCAAACTTTCAATACAACAAAGTCAGAATCGACAATATTAATTGAATTTTGCGAAGAAAGAATTAGGTTCAACTGACCCTTTGCAATTTCATCCAAATCCTGCTGATCATATTTCAAGCCTTTTTCCTGTAAATATTGGCGGGCAAATTCAGGAATATATACCGCAAAGAGTACTTTCGACAATGCTCTAGCAAGTGTTGTTTTCCCACTTGATTCTGGTCCTGTAATTGCAATTCTAAGCATCCATTTGAAGTTTCATTTTTTGCCGCCAACTGAAGAAGCCAACAGTCGCAATTATGGTAAAAATAAACATTTGAAGGGCAAGCAACTCGAACCCCCTATCAGCATAAAGGTAAATTGAAAAAATATCAATGACGATCCAATAGATCCAATTCTCTATTACCTTTCTAGTCACCATAAAGGTCGCTGCTAAGCTAAAAACGGTAGTAAAGGCATCAACATAGGGTGCCGCCTGATTGGTATAACTGTCAAATAAACACCCAAGAAGAACCGTCAGCCCGCCACTTACTCCGATGTTCAGTATATGTGCCTTCACCGACCAATTTTTTATCTTAAAAGATTGATTTGTGCCTTTGCTCCAAGTAAAGTAACCAATGATTGCCATCACCACATAAAACAGCTGAAGCAAGCTCTCAAGATACAATTGACCTATCCAACACAAGTAAACGAATAAAGACGAAGAAATAAAAGCAACCAACCAACACCAGATCGATTCTTTAGCAGCCAAAATAACATAAGCCATTCCTGTCAGAAAAGCGAACCACTCCAACGTAGAAGTTATTCTTATACCACTCCAAACTGCTTCAAAAAAATCTACCACCCATTGTTGTTTATAATGCAGTTCAAACCTATTCAAAAATATTTCGAATAAGAAATTAAACCGTTGGAATTATCATTGGATTAAGCACTTTTGCTTCAACTAACTCACAATAAAAAAACCCATATGACGTTAAAGTAAAAAGTAAAAATAACTAGCTATGAAAATTTCACTCTCCTTTATTGCTCTATTCTTCTGCTTTCTTACATCTGCTAATTCACCAGAATTACCAATCAAGCACAACACTTTACAACTTGAGCTAATGTGTTACGGTCCAGGGGGCGGTAAGAAGTCGAAAAAATCAAAACGCGCAAATAAACGAAGAAAGCGTAAATGCCGAAAATCAGCAAGAAAAAATTATGCTGGATAAGCGTATTTCACACTTTCTCAAAGAACTTCTCACAGAACAAAAAGCATCTATATTTTACGCATTTTAATTACTTTTAGCGCTATATTCGTAGGGTATGGCTAAGGTAAAATCAGCATTTTTTTGTCAAAATTGTGGACACGAAACTCCCAAATGGTTAGGAAAATGTCCTTCTTGTAATGAATGGAATACGTTCGTTGAAGAATTAGTACAAAAACAGGTCCCCCAAGTTGTTGCATTTTCAAGATCAGCAGAAAGTTCGTCTCCCCAATCACTTGGAGATATTGAACAAAAAGAGCACCCTCGAATTCTACTTAATGACAGCGAGCTCAATCGCGTACTGGGCGGTGGGCTTGTATACGGATCACTCATCCTTTTTGGAGGAGAGCCTGGTATTGGTAAGTCCACACTATTGCTACAACTGGCCGTTACAACACCTAATCTGAGAGTGCTATATGTTTCAGGGGAAGAAAGTGATCAACAAATTAAAATGCGATCTGAACGCATTGGAGTTAATAATGATGATTGTTTTATCCTCACAGAGACGAACATCCAAAACATCTTTAAACAGGCTGAAAAAGTAGAACCACAATTATTGATCATTGACTCAATTCAAACGCTTTACTCATCAGAGATTGAAAGCTCCCCAGGGAGTATTTCTCAAGTGCGTGAATGTACAGCTCAACTTTTGCGTTATGCCAAACAAAGTAACGTCCCGGTATTCTTAATTGGTCATATAACCAAAGAAGGTTCTCTTGCGGGACCAAAAGTTTTAGAACATATGGTAGATTCTGTGCTTCAATTTGAAGGAGATCGAAACCATGTTTACCGTTTGTTGCGCTCGATAAAAAACCGGTTTGGAAGTACGAATGAATTGGGCATCTATGAAATGCTCAGTTCTGGATTGAGACAAGTAGAAAATCCTTCTGAAATTTTGATTACCAATACCGACAGTTCACTGAGTGGTATTTCTATAGCCGCTACAATGGAAGGAATGCGTCCAATGTTGATCGAAGTTCAAGCGCTCGTAAGCTCTGCAGCATACGGAACACCTCAACGCTCTTCTACTGGATTTGATAGTAAACGTCTTAACATGCTCCTCGCTGTAATGGAGAAACGCTGTGGCTTCAAACTTGGTGCAAAAGATGTTTTTTTAAATATCGCCGGTGGTATCAAGGTAGATGATCCGGCCATTGACCTGGCTGTCGTAGCAGCCGTACTTTCTTCAAATGCAGATATTTCTATCTCCGCTAATATTGCGTTATCAGCAGAAGTTGGACTTTCTGGTGAAGTCCGTCCTGTGAATCGAATAGATCAACGTATCCATGAGGCAGAAAAACTTGGCTTTGATAAGATCATCATTTCCAAATACAACAAGGGCATCAAACAGAAAGACTTTAAAATTGAACTCATTCAATGCGCAAAGATTACGGAAGTCGTCAAAGAATTGTTTGCCTAATCAACTTCTTCACCCGCCGGTTAATTGAAAAAATAAGAGGCTCCAAGAAGAGCTATCGACCCATCAATAAGCCCCGCGCAATAAAGATCTGAACGCCTTTCATTCATAAAAATGACTAAAATCATTTGAGCTAAAATCGCAAAGTAAAAAACACTGTTGGTAAAATCAACCGCGCCGGTAAATATTAAAGTCAACGCACTACCCACAAGGGAAAATAAAGATACTATCTGCGAATTTCGAACACCTATAACTTGTGGAATTGTTTTTTGATTCGGGGCGTCATATTTTAAATCACGAATATCAAAAGGTATTGTTACAGCTAAAACATAGAGATAATGCGCAACAAACACAGCGAATACAAACCATAAATCAATATCTATTGAATGATTGGTCAATGGAAACAAAACCACAAGTGTTGACCATGAAAGGCCAATCAGATGAATTTTTAAATGAGGAACTTGTCGAATTGTAATTCCTCCAACTTCAAGAACATACAGTATAGAAACTGCCCCCGTAAGACCTAAAAACACAAGTGTAATTATTGTTTTTGGAAGCACCATGAAAATGGTTAATGCGACAAGTAAACAACAAGTTGAAAGTAAAAGCAAGTGTTTTTTATTTTTATCCACCCAAACCAACCATGGTGTCGGTTTTGAACCTTTGACTTTAAAAACTCTTTGACCATTGTACACAGCCATAGTGGAAAAAAAGCTGAAAATGCCATATAAAATCCAAAATCTAACTTGAAAAGCGAAAGCAAATCCTGCACTGAGTATCCCAATAGCAATTGAGACAACAATATTAAGATAAACAATATGCCGGATAAATTTTTTGATTTCGCACAACCTTTGGTAGAGCTAAATTAAGCTTTTTAAGACGCGCTCAACTTTTATTTCAGCGATACACGAACAATCTTTTGAATTTGCGCAGCGAACACAATTTTCATTGAACACAATTGTATTCACACTTTTCCCTAGAGCTGACCATCTTCCTGGATGAATTGGTCGTTTTGGAGCATACAATCCGACAGTATTGATCCCTAAAACTGCTGCAATATGTAAAGGACCAGTTGAACACGCCACAATATTTGACGCGTTTTTTATTAAAACCATTAGCTGCTCCAAGGATAATTTTCCTGTTGAATCAAGCACTGATTTTGAATTTGGAATAGCATTTCTAAACTGTGACCCTTCTGTCTCAGTTCCTGTAAAAACAACAGTTTTCCCAATAGAAGCGAGCTGATTCGCCAACTCAATGTACTTCTCAATCGGCCATTCTTTTGCGCTGCCTTGAGACTTTGGATGAAGAATAGTAAAATTAGTTAAGTCCTTAAAAGCTAATGGTAAATCCACCTCTTTTACCTGAAATTTTTCAGTCGTCCTTTTCAACGCATCAAGACTTGGCAATTCATTAAGTCCAAAAGGGCGAAGCAATTCATGATTCAATTGTGCTTCATGAAGGTTCGATTTTCTTCTTGTAAAATTCAATCTGTGATTACACGTCCAAAAATGATGAATTCTATGTGAGGTCCCTATTCGCATCGGTATGCGTGCCTTTTTTGCAAGTACCGCAATTTTCTTATTCGGAAAAACATGCACTATTGCATCAGCATTGAGCGCTTTAAACGCATCCAACTTATCTTTTTTCGAAAGGGATGAAAAATCATTCCAATCCAAAACATCATCTACAGACTGGTATGCCGCTATTATCGGCTTTGTATATCCCTTACCAAGAAAAGTTATGTGAACGCCGGGGCAATACTTTTTCAGCCATGCGCACAAGGGAAGTGTTAGTATAACATCACCTATACTATCGGTTCGACTTATGATGATATTCTTATTGTTTAAATCCACTATTGTCTATTAAGTCGTCTTAATTCCTTGTATTTGTATACGTTTGATTGTGCACTAATTTGGGCAATTTTAAATCCCATCTTTCCATCCATAAAACCGCCTTTAATGATATACATCGAAACAAAACGAGCTAATCCACTGATCCATGGTTTTAGAAGCGATGCTTTTTTCCCTGCCTTATTCATTTTCTGTGCTGTCAACGCTGAATATTTATCAGCTCTCTCTCTATGCTCCGAATGGGAGTAATAAGAGTAGTGTTCCAAGTGTCCTTGAAGTTGATGAATTTTCATATTGGGCGGATAAGTCAATTCTTCATGCACGTACTCTCCTTCCCACTGGCATCCTTCCTTTGGAAAAAGACGTAACTTAATATCTGGATACCATCCGCTGTGCTTGATCCATTTTCCACAATAATTTGTCAAACGATTCATTGAATACAATTCTGGATGCACTATTTTTTTTAGATTCAAAATGGCTTTTTTTAGCTCGTTATCGAGTGCTTCATCAGCATCAATTGACAGAATATAATCATAGGTTGCCAAACCATTTAAAAAATTCTTACTTGCTGCATACCCTTCCCAATTGCGCTTTTGAAAACGAACACCATGTGCTTTACAAATTACTTCTGTTTTGTCAGTCGAATTAGAGTCTAAAACAATAATTTCATCCACAATTGGTAATAATGATTGAATACAACGTTCAATATTACGCTCTTCATTCAATGTTATTATTGTTGCCGAAATCTTCATTTTTTTAGTTCTACACTCCGCAGTATCGCTTGTATTTCTCTGAGTGGGTGTGTCCAACTCGTTGTTGCTGGAGCATCTACATATCCACTCAAACATACTATTTTTTTCGTCGTTGGGTGAACAAAATGAAATGCCCAAAACGCTCCACCTGTGCTCATACGATTTATACCCGTAAACTTGAACATTCCTCTCATTTCATATCCATTGATCGTTCCTGATTCATTCCCTATAATATTTCCCTCCGGATAGACTACTTTAGTATATTGTGTACCCATATACAACCCATCAATTTCATGGGGCACATTGTACTTTAGCATCGTGTCCCGCGCACGAAGTAACCGTTGGTGTTCTAGCTGTGTAGAATCAATAAAGTCATATTGGTAAATCATTAATCCGGAGAATACAGATCCTACATCCTGAGTGCCAGTTCCAGCAAATTCTATAGGTCGAGACGCAGGAGGGAACTCCAATCGATAAAAGTTCTTTCGGCGTGTTACGATTTTTGCATTTGAAGGCAATGCAAGATCAATTCCAAATGTTTTTGTAACCTCACTGCGTAAATTTTTATTCTTAATCCCTCTGAAATTTTTAACTATTCGCTGCCAAGACTTTTTATCAAAAGCGTCGTGAACCTCATCTAAGCCCTCACTGCAAGTTTGAACTAACATTTCTTGATCTTTGGCTGTGATCTCTACAACAAGCTGCCCTCGCGCCCAAACATCCTTTCGTTGAACAATGGTTCCCTTTGCTCCCTTGAACTCAGGATCAAGATCTATAAACAATATATTTCTGTACCGCTTGACACCTTTAGAAAAATGCGCGCGGGTTTTGTGAATCAGTTCAAACGTAGCAACATCTGGTAAATACGGCATGATCCATTGTGTCAAATTGGAGTCTAAACATTCCTTGAACGCACCGTCCCACAATTCAGTATCTGAAACAACCAATATTTGTCCAACCTCTCCGGTAACACCAATTTTATTCCCGTTATCAAAGCTACATGATGATTGATTTACAATGAACAAGGATAGAACAAGGTTTACAAACACAAATTGTCTCATATAAATTGCTTTTAGGAACAAAATAGCAAAAATCGTGCAGCAACTACTTCACTCTAATTTTTTGACCAATACTTAAACGACTAATATTAATTCTTGGGTTCAATCTTCGTAACTGTGAGATTGATTTTTTGTGCCGTTGTGCAATCCCGCCAAAGGTATCGCCTGAGCGAACGGTATAGTATTTTTTTACCGTGGATGTTTGGGGACGAGTTGTGGGCTTTTTCGCCCCAGGCTTCACCTTCAACCGCTGCCCAATATAAATTTTTGTTGACCCCAAACCGTTAATCCTCTGGATCTCTCGAACTGTTGTTCCATAGCGAGATGCAATTGTTCCGAGTGTTTCTCCACTTTTCACTTTGTGATACTGGTAGTTTGTTCCCGAATTGGATGAGTTTCCAGTTGTTGGATTTGGAGTGGGGCGAATTTCTGGCTCTCTTATTTTTTTGAATTTTTCAAACTCCAAACGATATAAGCTGTCTTCTAACGTTACCAGTTGTCCGATTTTATCTAATGGCAACATGACGCATTGATTCGGCGAATTTTTTGGAATATAATTTCTTTTGTAGATTGGGTTCAATCGTTGAATTTCTTCCTCATCAAAGGACAAAAGTTCTGAAATTGTTGCCATGTGTACCCCGCTTGACAGACACATGGTGTCTAGTTCTGCATAACGAACAGTTGCAACCGCAGGAACAATATTGTGCTCGACGTGATAGGTTAATAAATAAGCAGCAGCAATAAAATTGGGGACATATCCTTGTGTTTCACGTGGCAAATATGGGCGAATTTCCCAATATGTTTTCTTGTTCCCAGAGCGACGGATTGCTTTGTTCACATTTCCAGGGCCAGCATTGTAGGCTGCCAGAGCGAGGTTCCAGTCGTCATACATTTCATACAACATCTTCAAGTACTTACATGCCGCCTCTGTGGCCTTGTCAGGGTCCATGCGCTCGTCGATGTAAGAATTCTCTTTTAAACCCATCATGCGACCCGTTCGGTACATGAATTGCCACAAACCGAGTGCTCCTGCCCTAGATTTTACTTGTGGACGAAGCCCACTTTCGATAACAGACAAGTACTTCAACTCTATTGGCATATCGTGCTTGGCCAACTTTTCTTCATACATATCAAAATACAACGCTGATCTTCCGAGCACAACCCGAGAAAACCCACGTCTTTTTTCAACAAAAAACTTTATTGTTTTTAATGTATGCTGATTGCAGTCCAAATGAAATAGGCTCATTTCATTCATCTTATTTAAGCGCTCACAATACACCGAATCTGAAAAAGTCGGCATCTCTGCTGTTTCTGCTTCAAGGAGTTCAATAATCGAATCATAATTTCCTCTCGGTGCATGGTCTTGATAGAAGTGCATGAGACTTTGCTCGATCGTTTCGATCATGCGCTGTCCTTTGATACTGTCATCAGCTGTCCAGTCATCTTGAGCTAGTAACCCAAAAGACAAACAAACGACTGTACTTATCACCAATGCCTTCATCCGTTTTCTACTATTTTTTCCAATTGTCTTGAAAAATCAAACATCTCTTTTTCCTTGTAATGATCTGCGATAACCTGCACTCCGAAAGGCATACCATTACTATGCTTCCCAAGAGGAAGCGAAATTGCTGGATTTCCAGTCAAATTTGCGTGTACTGTGTAAATGTCTTGCAAATACATTGAGATCGGATCCGAAACAGCATTTAGTTCAAAAGCTGTTGTTGGTGTTGTTGGAAGAATGATGAAATCATACGATTTGAAAATTTCATCTGTCTTATTTTGCAGCACTCGTCTTACCTTTTGCCCTTTTGTATAATAGGCATCATAATATCCGTGAGAAAGAACAAATGTACCTGCCATAATCCGACGCTTTACTTCAGGCCCAAAACCTTCCGAACGCGATTTTTTATATGTTTCTTCAACTCCTTTTGCTCCTTGGCTTCTATGCCCAAAATGGACTCCATCAAAACGAGATAAATTCGATGATGCCTCAGCTGTAGTGAGCACATAGTAGGTCGGAACCATATAATCCAAATATGGAAAAGAAACTTTTTCAACGCTATGCCCATCTGCTGAAAGCTTTGTCATTATCTCTTCGAGTTGTGCTTTAATTTCAGGATCCGTTCCCTCCAATTCAAAACTCTCTTTGATCACTGCAACCTTCAGGTTTGCGCGTTCTTCTCCGGGCGTTGAATAATTTTCAACATTCTGTGACAAAGTTGTAGCGTCGAACACATCTTCTCCAGCCATAATCTCAGTGAGTAATGCTGCATCTTCAATATCATTTGTAAATGGTCCGATTTGATCAAAAGAAGAAGCATATGCAATGAGCCCATAACGACTTATACGACCATAAGACGGCTTTACTCCATACGTCCCAGTGAAAGAGGCGGGCTGACGAATCGACCCTCCTGTATCGCTCCCAAGAGCAGCAGTACATAAACCGGCAGCCACGGCAGAGGCTGAACCGCCTGATGACCCTCCAGGAACACAATTGATATTCTTTGAATTGAGCACAGGTCCAAAAGATGAATTTTCGTTCGAACTTCCCATTGCGAATTCATCACAATTCAATCGTCCAATAATAATTGCATCTTGATCTAACAAACGTTGAACTGCAGTTGCTGTGTAAAGTGACTCAAAACCGTCTAATATTTTAGAGGCTGCAGATACTTTATGATCTTTGAAACACAAATTGTCTTTCAAACCGATAACCATTCCCGCCAACCGTCCGGCAGAACCATCTTTCACTTTTTGATCAATAATCTGGGCTTGTTTCCTCGCAGAATCCTCAAAAACTTCAAGGAACGCATTGAGGTGTTCATTTGATTTTATAGCTGTAAGGTACCCTTCAAGGACATCTGTAACAGTGTCTCCAGCAGAAATCGAATTCTTTACATCAGCAAAGGTACGCAACATTATATCTATTTCTTTTCTTCAGAACCCCCTGTTGTCTCAGAATCTTCCGGTTGCGATGCGTCTTTGAATTCTTTAACTCCTTTACCAAGGCCCTTCATTAATTCTGGAATTTTTTTCCCGCCGAATAAAAGAAGAGCAACTACTAAAATTGCTATTACTTGCCAAGGACCGAACACTCCTAATATCATCTTTTCTGTTTTTGAGTTAAAACAAAGGTACTTATTTATCACCAAAAATCTTTGTAAGCGTTTGGGTTTCTGTTAATTTTTTTGAAATACAATTTATTGATGACGCTGGAATGACAAAGACCTGTAAATTGACAATTAAACATCATTCAGCATTACATTTCTATGACAAACCGATAATTTTTGGAAGGTTTAAAAACAAAAAACCCCAGCCAATGGCTGGGGTTTTTATTTCTTCACGGTGAATTAAAGCTTTCTAGCCACTTCTTTTTCTTCATATGCTTCAACAACATCACCTTCTTTGATGTCATTGTATCGCTCAATATTTAATCCGCATTCGTAATTGTTCTTCACTTCTTTTACATCGTCTTTGAATCGTTTCAATGACCCAAGCTCTCCCGTATGAATAACAATTCCATCACGAATGATCCTGATTTTCGAAGAGCGTTTGATCATTCCTGAGGTTACGTAACATCCTGCAATTGTTCCAACCTTAGAGATATTGAATGTTTCTCTGATTTCAGCAGTTCCTATAATTTCTTCAACAACGTCCGGAGAAAGCATTCCTTCCATCGCTGCTTTAATTTCTTCAATCGCCTTGTAAATAACCGAATACAAGCGTATATCTATTTGTTCAGCTTCGGCAAGTTTTCTCGAAGATACAGAAGGTCGCACCTGGAAGCCTAAGATGATTGCATCTGAGGCAGAGGCTAAGTTAACATCCGCTTCAGAAATTGCTCCCACTCCTTTGTGAACAATATTTACTTGAATCTCTTCTGTTGAAAGTCTCAATAAAGAATCTGAGAGTGCTTCAATCGATCCATCCACATCACCCTTAACAATCAAGTTCAATTCCTTGAAATCTCCAACTGCCAAACGACGACCGATTTCATCTAAAGTAATGTGCTTGTTGGTTCGAAGACCCTGCTCACGATAGAGCTGCTCACGCTTTGTTGCAATTGATTTTGCTTCACGCTCATCGTCCATGATATGGAATTTGTCACCCGCTGAGGGTGCTCCGTTGATTCCAAGAATCGAAACAGGCATTGCGGGTCCTACTTCATTCATTGATTTTCCGTGCTCATCGTGCATGGCTCTCACCTTTCCGTGGTTTCGCCCTACCAAAACAACATCACCAACTCTAAGTGTGCCAGCTTCGACAAGCATGTTTGTTACATAGCCTTTCCCTTTATCAAGAGAGGATTCAATTACAGTTCCTACTGCATTTTTATTTGGATTCGCTTTCAAATCTAAAAGCTCAGCCTCTAGTAATATTTTTTCTAATAATTCATCAATGTTCAAGTTCTTTTTCGCAGAGATTTCTTGACATTGGTATTTACCTCCCCAATCTTCCACCAAGATATTCATCGTGGAAAGTTGTTCTTTAATCTTATCAGGATTTGCTCCAGGCGTGTCAATCTTATTAATTGCGAATACCATAGGAACTTCGGCCGCTTGAGCATGAGAAATTGCTTCCTTTGTTTGAGGCATCACATCATCATCTGCTGCAATAATAATAACAGCAACATCAGTAACTTGAGCTCCACGCGCACGCATCGCTGTAAAGGCTTCGTGACCCGGTGTATCAAGGAATGTCATTTTTCGATCGTCTGACAATGTTACATTATAGGCACCAATGTGCTGAGTAATTCCTCCGGCCTCGCCTGCAATAACATCCGCATCACGAATTCTATCAAGCAAAGACGTTTTACCATGATCTACGTGACCCATTACAGTAATAATTGGCGGACGTGAAATCAAGTCCTCTTCTTTGTCTTCAACAACAGGTATTGATTCTTGAACTTCCGCACTGACGAATTCTGCTTCATATCCGAATTCCTCTGCAATAATTTGAATGGTCTCAGCATCCAAACGCTGATTAATTGAGACAAATATTCCAAGGGACATACAAGCTGAAATGACGTCCGTAGAACTTAGACTCATCATTGTTGCCAATTCAGAAACTGATACGAACTCTGTCAATTTCAAGATTTTCTCATCGTAAGCAGCAAGGATTTCTTCCGCTTCTCGTTTCTGAGATGCTGTTTCTCTTTTTGCCCTTCTATTTTTTGATGCTTTAGACTTCCCTCCTTTGTTGGATAAACGTGCAAGCGTCTCTTTAATTTCCTTTTGGATATCCTGCTCTGTAATCTCAGGCTTGTCCACTCTGCCTTTTCTCTTCCCTGCAGCACTTCTATTTTGCTGCGCTTGTTTGTTGACATCAACTTTGCGGACACGTTTTCTTTTTCTTCGTTCTCCTTGTGATGTTCCCCCACTCGTTTTCGGCTTTTCAACTGGAAGTTCAATTTTACCAACAACATTTGGTCCCGTCAACTTAGTACGCTGAACACGGATCGTTTCAGGCTCCTTCGCGGGATCATTAGCACCTGTACTTGGTGCCTTTTCTTGCTTCGGCTTTTCAGTAGTAGGCTTTTCTTGCTTCGGTTTTTTTACTGTTTCTTTTTTGTCAGGACGTGTTTTAGAGTTGATTGAATCCAAATCGATTTTCCCAACCATTTTCACCTTTACATCTTCAGAGTCTAATTTCTTATCTACCTTTTCTTCAACTTCCAATTTTTCTTCTTCAACACTTGCTTCCGTAGCTGCAAGCTCCTCTGGTTCTAGCTGCTTTTCCTGTATTGGTTCTGATTCCGGTTCTACAGAGGGCTCGGGCACAGAGGCTTCCTGCAGCGGCTCTATAGCTTCATCTAATGACACAGCTGGCTCGTCTTCTTTTTTATCCCTTAAAGATATTGTCTCGCGCTTCTCTACAGCAGTAGTTGACATTTTTGCTTGCTCCTTGAGATTTTGGTCCGCAGCAAACTCCGTCCGCAACATTTCATATTGTTCCGGTGCAAGCTTTGTGTTCGGGCTACCATCAATTGTTACCCCTTTGCTTTCAAGGAATTCAACAAGGGTAGTCATGCCCACATTTAATTCACCTGCTGCTTTTCCTAGTCTTATTGGTCTGGCCATATTCTATTATGCGTCCTTAGATTGTTCTTTTAAATCGTGCTAAATATACTGTTTTGTGCCGAGTTTACTCAAATTCAGCGTTGAGTATTTTAAACACTTCTTGAATTGTTTCTTCTTCTAAATCTGTTCTTTTCGTCATATCTTCAACCGAAATTGCTAAAACCGCTTTCGCTGTATCACAGCCAATTGCTTTTAATTCATCGAGAATCCAGCTATCGATTTCATCTGCAAATTCTTCGAGATCTACATCTTCGATATCTACCTCTCCCTCTCTGTATACATCAAGTTCATAACCTGTCAAACGACCACCAAGTTTAATGTTGTGTCCCCCTTTACCAATTGCTAATGAAACTTGATCCGGCTTTAAAAATACTTTAGCCCTTCCATCTTCTTCATCAATCTCTATCGATGTAATTTTTGCGGGCGATAACGCTCTTTGAATAAATAACTGAGGATTCGACGTGAAATTAATTACGTCAATATTTTCGTTTCTAAGCTCACGAACAATTCCATGAATACGCGAACCTTTCATTCCGACACAAGCCCCAACAGGATCGACACGGTCATCGTAGGATTCAACAGCTACTTTTGCTCTTTCTCCTGGCTCACGAACAATTCGTTTTATTGTAATCAGTCCATCAAACACCTCTGGAACTTCAAGCTCAAATAAGCGTTCCAAGAACTCTGGTGCCGTTCGTGACAAAATAATGACTGGACTGCTATTGCGCATGTCTACTTTTGCGACAACGGCACGAATGGATTCTCCTTTCTTAAAATAATCCGATGGGATTTGTTCTGACTTTGGAAGAATTAACTCATTGCCCTCATCATCAATGACCATGATCTCTTTTTTCCAAACTTGGTATACCTCCCCGGTGATGATGTCTCCAATGCGCTCTTTGTACAATTTATATAAATGGTCTTTTTCAAGTTCCATGATTCTAGAAATCAAATTTTGACGAAGCGAAAGGATATTTCTTCTACCAAAATCAACAAACTTGAATTCTTCAGTTACTTCTTCACCTATTTCAAAATCTGGCTCAATTTTTATTGCATTTGACAACGCTATTTCGGTATTCGGGTCTTCCACCTCACCGTCATCAACGATTTCCTTATTTAAGAATATTTGAACATCTCCTTTGTCAATATTTACAATCACATCAATGTGCTCATCAGTATTGAACTTCTTTTTCAACATTGCGCGAAACACATCCTCCAAGACATGTTGCATTGTTTGCTTATCAATGTTTTTTAACTCTTTAAATTCCGAAAACGAATCTACCAACTCTAAGCTATCCATAATCTATTTCTATTTTACTTGAATGAGATAATAATTTTTGTCTCTTTTATTTTGTCCATCGTCAACTCATGGTTTTCGATGATTGTTTCCTTTTTCTTTCTTCCCTCTATGTGTTCCTTCCTAGAAGTTTGAACTGTAATTCTTTCATGTGACGCCTGGGTTAATTCTCCTTCAAGAGATCCTCCCTCATTCAACTTCACTTTTACTTTGCGCCCAATGTTTTTCGTGTACTGAGGCAACACTCGAAGACCTTTATCTAGCCCAGCAGATGAAACGTGCAACTCAAAATCTTCGCTTTCACGATCCAGATTGTGCTCTACATTTCTTGATACGGACATGCAATCGCTCATACTTACATTGCCTTCGTACTTGTCAATTTCAACGTAAATCGCATTTGCTGGTGAAATAGATAAGCTCACAATAAACAGCCCATTATCTAGCTCTTCAATGCGTTCCTTTATCAATCCTGCAACTTTCTTTTTACTAATCATTGGCTATAAAAAGAGGGGACTTTCGTCCCCTCATTTGTATTAATCCTTTAAATTGAATAGTGCAAATATAGCACTTTTATTTAAATCTGGTATGAACGCCCGTTAAAGTGGATTAATCATCACTCGATGTAGCTGGATTAAATTCTTTTTTTCACCTTTACACCATGCTTGTAGAAATCGGAGATAAAATCGTATCGACCCAACTTTTCAAACAAGAGTTTGTATGCGATTTAAACGCCTGTAAAGGCGCCTGTTGTATCGAGGGAGATGCAGGAGCACCGCTAACAGTAGAAGAAGTTTCGATCATAGAGGATGACCTTATTAACATCAAACCATTCATGAGGCAAGAAGGAATTGATGTTGTCGATAAAAATGGGGTGTTTTATATGGACCAAGACAATGAACCTGTCACTTCTCTTGTTAATGGAGCAGAGTGTGCTTTCGTTTATTTCGATGCCAACGGCACAACAAAGTGCGCAATCGAAAAAGCAAATAAGGAAGGTAAAACTGATTTTAAGAAGCCTATTTCTTGTCATCTATACCCGATACGGATAAAACAATTCAAGAACGTAAAAGCACTTAATTACGACAGATGGAGTATTTGTTCAGACGCCTGTGCGCTCGGTGAGCACCTAGCGGTGCCCGTATATAAATTTCTTAAAGAACCAATCATTCGGGCTTTTGGCGCTCCATTTTTCCAGGAACTAGAAGCCGTTGATAGCGAACTCAAAAACAGTGCGTCTACATCAACCTAAATAGGTTTCCCCTCACTCTTGGACTTTGTAATAAAAGAAATCCCTAACAAATATGTCAGGGATTTCATCTCTTAATTAATGCAAGAAATACATTCTATATGTTTTAGACGTATAGATACTATTGATCTAGCTTCCACAAGCCTCACAGTCATCAGGATTGTCCAAAGAACAA
>Ga0228639_1000068_pt1 | contig 41441 bp, 65 predicted proteins | sample 50DmetaG_FD_190532 | JGI IMG/M metagenome (GOLD analysis project Ga0228639, IMG submission 190532) | Seawater microbial communities from Monterey Bay, California, United States - 50D | ecosystem: Environmental > Aquatic > Marine > Coastal | place: USA: California | collected 2016-10-18
GCCATTTTCTTTAACAGCCTTTAAGCACTCTTTTTCCGATTGATTAAATTCAAAGATTAAATTAGTCATAATTTTAGTTGTTGATTTTAGTTGTTGATTTTAGTTGTTGATTTTAAATTTTGAGGTAATGAATTCATATTCTAAAACTGTTTCCATTTTTTTAAATTCTTCTAAGTTTTTATATAACATTTCTTGATTATTATCATAAAATCCAGATTTATATAATAAACAATTTTCTGCGTCTTTTATTGTAGGGTTGCTTATAGAGTCTTCATAATCTTGGCAGCTAAATCCTGTGCCATATTTACTATTAGGTTTATGTTGAGTTGAAAATCTAAATCCTTTATAAAAATCATATCCTACATAACCGATTCGATTATTTTTTTCAAAAAATGCGTAAGTCATTTCTGGAAATGATTGTGTAGGTTTAGATATTAATATTTTAAAATCATTATCTAAAAGTTGATTTAAATATTCCTTTAATTCATTATTATTTTTTTTAGTCATTTTATCGTTATATTTATATTAATTATATTATCTAATTAACCGATGTGGCCAATTGATGAATTAATTATATAATGCTATATTTTAAATGTAAACAATTATTTTACATATTTTAAAATATATTTTACTTTTTTATTTTACCTTTTTTATTTTACTTTTTTTTATTTTATTCCTGCAAAATTCCAAGGTGAGGGCAAAAAATGGCTAAAAGGTTACAAGATAGCTAAAAGGTTACAAGATAGGTTACAAGTTTTAGGCATCTTGTAACCTTTTTTTATCGGCTCTGAGGGTATAGAATTGTTGACTTTCTTTATTATTATTTTATTAAAAGGTTACAAGTTACAAGATAAATATAGATTAATATGAATGATAAATAAAAAAATATAAAATAAAAAAAAATAAAATGGTTAAGGCTTATAAGGGAAAAACTCGTAACTTGTAACCTCATGGCGTGTTAGGCAAAGGGGGATTTACCTTGGTTTAAGTTACAAGTCTTGTAACTTATCTTGTAACCTCGTAACCTTCACTAATTTGGTAAATTCGTGTTGATTTTTATTGTTGATTTTTATTGTTGATTTTTATTGTTGATTTTTATTGTTGATTTTTATATTTACTTTTGGAATTGTGCAATTAAAATTAGTTTTATATATTATTAATTTTAAATTATATTAAATAAAATGAATATTCATAAGAATTCTATTGAGCAAGGAATTAAAAATTTGAAGCCATTTAAGAAAGGAGAAGAAAGAGCAAAGAGGATAGGAGCTATGGGAGGAGAGGCATTAAGGGTTAATTCTAAAAAGAAAAAAGAGCTAAAAGAAAGATTTAAATTAGGCCTAGAAATTTTTACAGAATTGAAGGCCAGAGAATTAAAATTAAATGGAAATGAAGAGGCCGCAAAAATTGTAAAAGAGATTGGTTTAGAAACATTTACATTTTTGGATATACTCCAGGACGAGAAAAATAGCCCTCAGATCAAATTACAGGCGATCAATGATATACTGGACAGAGTGGAGGGAAAAGCTACCCAGAAAAGCGTTATAGACGCGTCTGTAAATGCTGAAAGAGAATTGTCTCCTAAAGAAATTGATTTAATTAAGAGACAATTAGAGAAAGAGGCCAAAAAATTAAAATGATTTAATTAATTTAAAATTGAAATATTTAGCCGCGTAATTTATATGCTTTTGAGTTGTTACGCTATAATATTTTGGTTGAATTAATGCATTAGGATCAATTTTTTCATCATAATAAGCAACTAAATTGCCATATGAATATATTTCTAGGCCTTTATCACCGTAAGTATATTTTAAATTTTGGTTATATTTGTCAAATGTTTTCATGATTTTATCGTTATATTTATATTGTTGATTTTAGTTGTTGATTTAGGATATTTATAATCCTAAATCATCGGCCTTATTTGCCATAAGCTCACATAATTCATATAGCATCGAGGTAAAATGGTTGGTATTTTTGTTGATTTTATTATAAATTTCTACAGGATCGCCTTTATAACTAGGCATTTCAAGAATAATTTTGTTATTTTCTAGCGAACTAGTGTTGCATTTGTATTTAAATGTGAATTTAGGATCAGATAGCACGATCGTATCAATATCTCGATCGTAGTATAAATTTTGTTGATTTTCTAATTTATATTCTAAATTGTCTAATAAAAAATTTACGTTATTTCTGGATAGATCTTTTAATTTATTTATATACATTTTATTTTTATATTTATATTTATATTTATATTATCGTTTTACCGATATATTTATTATAATATATTAAATTTTAACTGTAAACAGTTTATTTAATATATTATAAAATAAATTTTAGTTGTTGATTTGCGTTAGCAAAAATTCTAAATCTTCATTGTCTGTGGCATATTCGTTTTCTAAATATAATTTTATATCGCCGTAAGATCCTGATAATTTAATAATATTGCAATTAGGATTTTGCGTATTATCTTCGATGAACGTTGATTTTAAATTATACTTATTTAAATTATTAATAAATAATTTAAATTCTTCATCGCACATAGGTATAATATCTAATTCTATATTTTTAGTCATTTTATATTTATATTTATATTTATATTGTTGATTTTAAATCGTCCGCAGATTCTTTTAAAATTTTAACGTTATCTTGGAGATCGCCTAATTTTTTATCTAACTCGGCGAATTTATTATTTAATTCTTTTAAAAATTCTAACATTATATTTATTATTAATTTATTATTAATTTATTATTAAATTTATTATTAATTTTATTTAATAAATTTAATGCTTTTGTAATATTATTTAAATCACCTATGATTTTTATTTTATTTAAATAAGAAATTTGTTCAGTAATATAAATTTTTACTCCGCATTTTTCAAGCTTATTTATAAAATATTCTTGAAAATTAATATTATTTAATAATAATTGTGTTTTATATATCATTATATTTATATTTATATTTATATTTATATTTATATATTTATTATAATATATTAAATTATAACTGTAAACAGTTTATTTAATATATTTTAAAATAAATTTTATATATTTTAAAATTTATTTTATTTATTTTAAAATAAACTGTTTACATTTATAATTTAATATATTATAATAATTATATCGGTTAAACGATAATATAATAATTTAAAATAAAATAATAAAATGAATATAAATATAATTAATTTTTATAATAAACCCGAAGCTCGCGACGAAGAATGGCTAGACGGCGATAATATATTTCAATTAGAATTAAATTATAAAAATAAAAATTATCGAGGATTAATTTATAATATGGACGAATGTGGATTTGATATGGAAAAAAAATTAGAGGCAATATGGAATAAAGATATAGAAAATTTAATTATTAATTTTATAAATAATAATATCGAAATTAATAAATTTTATAATAAATAATATTATCCTGACCGCGTATAATTATATTACGCGGCCAATATTTTAAAACGATCGCGGTAATAATGATTCTTATGAATCGCGCTCTCTTCTCTAAAAGTATTCAAGAATAAATTTTCCCAGAAAAAAAATCCAGAAAATTTTCCCAGAAAAAAAATCCAGAAAATTTTCCCAGAAAAAAAATCCAGAAAATTTTCCCAGAAAAAAATCCCCCGGGGAAAATCCAGGAAATTTTTTCGGTTTACTTTTTATATTATATAAATTAAAATTTAATATCATTTTAATTTATATAAATATTATGTTAAAAATCATTCCTATTGTTCTATTATTCATACTATCCGTAGATTCGTATGCTAAGAAAAATGAAAAATACTATCAAACTATTCACTGTAATAATCTAAATGGAGAAATCGAATATATATTAGAAGATAAAACTAGAATTGACTGCCTAACTGAAAATAATGCAATAGAACATGATTGGGCTAAAAAGTGGGCTGAGTGTGTAGGCCAAGCTTTATATTATGGAGCCAAAAAAGAAAAAATTCCAACTTGCGCTTTAATCGGAACTAAAAAAGAACTTGATAGACATTCTTCAAAAATAAAACTTATTTCTGATCACTATAATTTAAATATCAAAATACTCCATATAGAAAAATAATGGCGGAAATTTACAATCCTTCAACAATAGATTTTCTTGTAAGAGACAAATTAGAATGTTTTTACGAACAATCATTTGAAAAATTTGACGGAGGTGAAAAATACCTAGATAATTGGTATATAGGACTACTTTGCGAATATTTACAAGCATTTGCTAATGGAGAAATAAGAAAATTAAATATTAATATACCTCCTAGGTTCGGTAAGTCAGCATTGTGTAATGTTGCATTTTCAATGTGGTATTTAGGGCTAAATCCTGAAAAAAGGATAATTTCTATATCTCACTCCGCATCATTATCGCAAAAATTACACTCTTTTGCAAGGGCGATATCAAATTCCTCTTGGTTCCATAGGGCTTTTCCTAAGTTCCATATTGATACTAAGTCAAGGACATTGAAAATAGATCAATCTGAGACTAAAAATACACAAAACGCTTTTGTTACTTCTAAAGGTGGTTTTAGATTAGCAACTTCAGCAATGGGTTCTATTACAGGTGAAGGTGCAAATATACTTATTTTTGATGATTTAATGGATCCAAGACAATCTATGTCGGTAGTAGAAAGCGAATCTATATTAGAATGGACTAAAACTACTGCGTTTTCAAGGTTTAATAATAGAAAAAAAGGCCAAATATTAAATATTCAACAAAGATTAGGTGCAACTGACTTTACAGCAACTTTTGTAGACGATTCCTGGGAAAATGTAATAATTCCAATAAAAGCTAGACGATCTAAGATTTATTTTTTTAATAACTTTCTATATGTTAATAAAGCAGGATCGTATTTAGAGCCAAGAAGATATGGAGATAAAGAATTAGAAGAAGATCGTTATTTAATGGGGACAAAAGCTTTAGAGGCTCAATTTTTTCAAAATCCTTATCCTGATGACGGTGAGATATTCCGTCGAGAATGGTTTAGATATTACCAGTTTTTACCTAAAATGGATTATTTAGCAATTTATGCTGATACTGCGTCAAAAGAAGGCAGGAATAACGATTACACAGTGTTTATGTGTTGGGGACTTTTGACTAAAAATCAAAGAAAATATGCATATCTTATAGATGTGTTTAGAAATAAAATGACTACTCCTAAGCTCTTAAGAGCTGCTAAGGACTTTTGGTTAAAACATCAATCTAATGAGCATGATTCACCTTTAATAAAATTTGCTGTAGAGGATAAATCGTCAGGCATAGGCCTTATCCAATTGTTAGAGGATGAGACAAACATACCTGTGACTAAGCTTTATCCTGAAAAAGATAAAGTTGCAAGGGCAAATGATATTTTACCTAGAATGGAATCTCACCAAGTATTATTTCCAAAAGATGCTTCTTGGTTAGGAGCTTTAGAAAAAGAGCTATTAACTTTTTCTGCTAAGAAAGGTGCAAATAAAAAAGATCAGGTTGATACGTTAACTTATGCAATAAAAGATTTACTTTTTGATCCAGCTGATCAAAGATTAAAGCCTATGAATTATTCAGCTTTATTAAAAGAAACTTCAATTTTAAATAGACTATGACAAAGAAAAAATTAGTTAAAACTAATAACAATAAGACTTTACAATCAATAAATCATGATGGATATATTGATATTGCTAAAAAATTAGGAACTAAAACATCAGGAAATAATGGTTTTTCTTTAACTTTAGCTGATGATAACTTATTTGCTGCATTGTATGTAGGAAATGGCCTTGTTAAAAAATATATCGACTTATTAGCAGATGATATGACAAGACAATGGATAACTATACCTGAAGACACTGAAGCAAATATTCTTAATTATATGAAAAATCTTAAAACAAAATTTGAGATTAAGAAAGCTATAAAAGCAACAAAGTTATTCGGAGGGGCTATTATATTTATGGTAATAGAAGACGGTTTAGAGCCTAATCAACCTGTGGATGTTAATAATATCAATTCAATTAAAAAATTAAAGTTTTTTAGTAGGAAAAATGTAGTAATTGATCAATCTAACTATTATGATGATCCTTTATCAGAAAAATATGGAGAGCCTGAATACTTTACTATTTATTCTGAAGGTGCAATCCCAAAAGTTGTTCATGAGTCAAGATGTTTAGTTTTTACAGGTGAATATTATCCTGCGGACGAACTAGGTCTACAACCAAACCATGAAAAGTTCTGGGGCATATCAATTTTACAATCTTTACATGAAATATTTGAAAATTATGGCCTTTCATTAGAAGCTTTACTTAAAGTATTCCAAAAATTCAACATTGATACTTTAAAAATAAAAAATTTAATGCAGTTATTAGCAAATCCTGACGGCCAAAAACAATTAGAAGCAAGAGCCCAAATATTTGATTTAGCAAAATCTGTTTCAACAACTTTAGTTTTAGACTCTGAAGAAGATTTTGATGTTGTTTCGCAATCTTTAACAGGAGGCGTTTCAGAAGCATTTGCTAAAATTCAAGAAACTGTAGCGGCTATGGCAGGTATTCCTACAAATATTTTAATGGGAACAACTACAAAAGGCTTAAATACAAATAAAGATCAAGAAACAAGGCTTTATTATGATAGAATTAAATCGGATCAAGAAGAAGAAATGTTAACTCAATTAGAATATTTAACAAAATTAATTTCTTATGCTAAAGATTCTAAATTAGATCAAAATAAAGAGTATTCAATAATGTTTAATTCTTTATGGCAACAAACTGATGAAGAAAAAGTTGAAATGAGAAAAAAACAAGCTGAGACCGATCAAATCTATATCGCTAACAAAGTATATGATCCAAATGAAGTTAGAGAATCTAGATTTGGCAATGGTAATTATTCTATTGAAACTGAAGTAGAAGGAAAAGTTGACTTAGGAAGTTTCAATGATAACAATGAAAATAACAATCAAAATAACGAATAAACTATGAAAATATTTATATCTCAACCAATGAATGGTAAATGTGACAAAGAAATTCTTAAAGCAAAAGAATCAGCTTTATATAAGTTTAATAAATATCTTGAACATGAATATGATAAAATTAATGAAGGAAAAACCAAAGGTCTTCAAGAAGTTCCTGTTGTAGAAGTTATTAATACATTTTTTAATGGTTATAATGGAAATGCTATGCAATTTTTAGGTAAAAGTATATCTGAAGGATTAGCTTTAGCAGATATAGCTATATTTTTACCAGGATGGTCTAATGCTAGAGGATGTAAAATTGAGCATGATATTGCTATAGCTTATGGTGTTAAAACTTTTTATATAAATACTTAATATGAGCCAACTGATATATAATAAAGATAAAACCCAAATTTATTTGACTGAACTAAAAAATGAAATAATTATAGATATTAATGAACATTGTATGCATAATGATGTAAGTTCTAGACTTATTTTTGCAGGATGTTTAAGATATGAGTATTGTGAAAACTTCTTGAAAACTAATTTTTCTATTGATTTATATGATTTTATTAAAGACTAATAAAATATGTACTTTTAATATAACATATATAATATAAATAAAATTATGAAAATATTTACAATTATAATTTTTTTATTTACAATTTCATGCGCAACCGTAGGAGACTTTGCTTATAAAGTAGATTTTCAGCAAAGGTTGAAAGATTATACTTTTGATTCTGATTTATCTTTGAGAAAAGTTAAAAAAGATGATATGGAATTTGAAGATGAAAAAGAAGTTAAAATTATAAAGATAGAAACTATAAAAGAGCTTCCTGGCACTTTAGCTAGAATGTCTGTTGAATTAGACGGTTATGCAATAACTCATTATGTTAACTTTTCAACTGACGAAGAGTTTTTTGTTTACGAGGATATTTTAAAAGAATATGCTGAATCAAAAGAATCTGATGTTTTAGTTTATATTGTTGCTAATGATGTTTTAAGATATAATCTTTATAATGATAATGAAACGCTAAAAATTGTAGAAAGAAAAGGATATAAATTATTTCAAGCTTTTTTATTTTCAAGAGTTGAACTTGATAAGAAAATTAAAATTAATAGTAATTGATGCCTAATAACAATAATTCGACAAACGATATTAAGAAAGATAATATTGATGTTGTAGAAGCAATCAGATATGATAATTTTAACTTAGATGAAGTTAAATTAACAAAAACACCTGAAGGCTATTTAGAAGGATATGCTATAGCCACTAGAACAGGTGTATTTAATTATATGAAAGCTGACGGTTCTATTCAAAGAGAACTAAGACTTGCTGATGAAGTCTTTAAAGATGATGCAATAAACTCATTCAAATTACTTCCTATTACTGACGATCATCCACAACAAGAGGTTAATGCTGATAATGCTAAAGAATTAGCAGTTGGATTTACCGGTGAAGATATAAAACGCCAAGATAGTTATTTACTTACCAAATTAAAGATAACTGATAAAAAAGTAATAGATGCAATAAACTCAGGTAAACGAGGTCTTTCTTATGGATATAAAGTTAATCTTGTTAAGAAAGACGGTGTTCACAACGGAGAAAAATATGATTATGTTCAAACGAACATAAAAGGGAATCATCTGGCCATTGTTTATCAAGGTCGAGCTGGCGATAAAGCCAGGTTGAGACTTGATGGACAGGAAGCCATTTGTGTTTTTAATAACTTCAATAATAATGATCTAAGTATGAAAAAAATAAGATTAGACGGTAAAGATTATGAAGTTTCAGAGGAAGTCTTTTCAAGACTTGATACTCTTGAAACAGACAATTCTAACCTTAAAAACACTGAAAAAGATTTACAAAATAAAGTAGATTCTTTGGAAGGCGAAAGAGACGCTTTAAAAGCTAAAGTTGATGAATTATCTAATAAAGATGATTCAGAAGAAATTGCTGTTAAAGTTAAACAAAGAATTTCTTTGGAAAAGAAAGCTTCTGAATTTTTAAAAGAAGATGAGGATCTTTCTGGTTTATCTGATAAAGATATTAAAACCAAAGTTATTGTTGCTTTTTCACCAGAATTTAAAGTTGATGAAAAAAGTGATGAATACATCAATGCTCGTTTTGATGCTGTGATTGACATGAAAAAAGATGTTAATCTTGGCAAAAATATGAAAGTTGCTGGTTCCAAAAAAGATTCTGAGGATTCTGAAGTTGCTCTTAGCAATGAAGATTTACAAAGAGACTTACTTAAACGTTCTAATAATTCTAAATAATAAATATTATGCCTATTACTAAATATCAAAATTATCTAGACGTTGGCCAAAAAGGTCAAGTAGCTACTTTAGAAGATAGTAATATCAAAACAAGAAATGCTGAACAAGCAATCGAATTTGGTAGAGCTGTTGTTAAAGGAATTACTCCTGGTGTTGACGTTAAGAATATATTCAAATCAAAAGCTTCTTTAACTTTTGATGCTGACTTTGTTACTGGAAACACAATTGACTTAAATGTTAATGGTGTTGCTATATCTCAAGTTACTTTTGCAACTTCACACGCTGCAACTTTTGCTGCTGTAATTGCTGCAATTGATGCTTTAACTGGAATTAGCGCTGTTGCAGGAACAGGACGTGAAATATTAATCACTGTCGATAATGCTGCTTCAAATATCACTATTTCTGATGTAGTTGTTGCAGGTGGTGCTTCTCAAGCAGGTTCAACTACTGTTTACAGTTCAGTTGATACTTTTGAAGGTATTGCTGCTCTTAGACATGGTCAACCAACAACAATCGGAGGCGATGACAAATACCAAATAAATGACGCTGTTAATGTTCTAACTAAAGGTGTTATTTTTGTTGAGGTTGTTGCTACTGTTGCTTATGGTGATTCAGTTTACGTTTATAATGATAAATCAAACGAATCTAACCAAGGTCAATTTACAAATGCTTCTTCTGGAAACCTTGCTGTTTCTAGTGCGAAATTTGTAAGTGCTGCTACTGGAACTACTGGTTCTCCTGCTTTAGCAAAAGTAGAAATTAACCAACCGTAATTAATAACTTTAAATTAGAATAATATTATGCCTATTCAAAAATTTAAACTAGACAACGGAGAGGAAATTAAGATTGATACGTCTTCTCCTGAGTTTATGTCTTACGAGAATGCCGCTAAACAAGTGGGTCTTGTTAAAAATGACGAAGCTTTCTTTTTTGCTAGAAACCTTGAGTTCGTTCGTCAAAAAATCTTTATGCCAACTTATGCTGAGTTGAAATTATTAAATGGTGGATTATTACCAATTAATACTTCAATTCCAGAAGGTGCTGAAGAAGATACTTATGATGTTCTTGATTCAACTGGTGAAGCAGATATTATCACAGATTTTGGTGATGATATTAAAACAATCGAAGTTTTCGGTAACGAGTATACTAACAAAATTAAATCTTTAGCTGATGCTTATATCTATTCTGTTCAGGATATGAGAAAAGACAGAATGCTAGGAAATGTTGGTAGATCTGTAATTACCAATAAAGCTTTAGCTGCTAGAAAAGCTGTAGATCAAAAAGTTGAAAAAATGCTTGGTTTTGGTGATTCAAAATACGGTATTACTGGAATGTTTAATAACTCTAATGTTCCTATTGATGCTGTAGCTGCTACTGGATCTGGTTCATCTACATTATGGTCAACTAAAACTGCTGCAAATATTCTTGCTGACGTTGAAGAAGCGATTAATGATATGATTAACGTAAGTAACGGTAATGAAGTTCCAACTCGTATGTTACTTGATGCTACAAATTATCATTTAATTAAGAAAAAAGCTCTTGATACTACTAACTATTCTGGTATGTCAATATTGAAATATATTGAACAAGAATACGGCGTAACTGTAGATTGGGTTCAACAACTTAAAAATGGTTTTGTAAATGGAACTAAATCTGGTTTTGTTCTTTATAATAATTCAGAAGAAAAACTAGAAGGTGTTCTTCCTATAAGATTAATGCCTCATGCTCCTCAAATCAAAAATCTTGCAACAAAAAATATTCTTGAAGCAAGATGTGGTGGAACTAGAGTATTCTTCCCTTATTCTGTTTCTTACAGCTACGGTATATAATCCAAATTAGCCTAGAGGACAATAGTCTTCTAGGCTTTTATAGATTTATTAACTAATATAAGAATTGTTATGAAAATTTTAAAAAGAACTAAAGGTTTACTAAGATTCAGAACTACTAAAGGAACTATTGTTTTAAAAGACGGTGAAAACGAATTAACCGATAAAGAATTTGAGTTAATTAAAGCTCATCCAATGTATGAAGCAATGGTTGGAACTTCTGGTTTAGTTATTGTAGCTGAAGAAGAGAAAAAACCTAAAGCAAAAGCTAAAAAAGTTGAGCCTAAAGAAGAGCCAAAAGAAGAAAAGATCGAAGATGAAGTTAAAGAAGAATCTGAAGAGGTTGTTGAAGAAGCAATCAAAGAAGATAATTCTGAAGAAGGAATTGATATTTCTGATATTGATCTTGAAGCTCAAGACAAAAAAACTTTAGTAGAAATTGCTAAATCTTTAGATATTGAAACTAAAAGCTTAAATGCTAAACAAATAATTGAGAAAATTAAAGCTGCTAAGTAATGACTACGTCTCTTGAGTGGATTGCTGATATTGCTCCAACAATAGATGCTGATAATTCCACAGATAAAAAAAATAGATTTATAAGTATTGCTCAAAACGAAGTTGATGCTACATTATTCAGTGATACCAATAATTATAATTTGGCTATAGCGTATTATGCTTGCCATTTGTTGGAGCTAAGCTCAAGAGACGGAAATTCTAGAGGAGTTTTAACTCAAGAAAAAGAAGGTGATTTAAGTAGAAGCTATGGTGGAGGAAATAATCCAAATGTAAGTATGAACACTACTCAATATTTGAATTCTTACAATAGATTATTAAAAGCTCGTGTTCCTAATTTTTATATGAATCGTGGCACTTAAAGTAATAGATAAAGGTTATAATAATTATAAAAAAGGTTTTCGAGATTTAAGTTCTAAAAAAGTTGCTGTAGGCGTTTTTAAAGAATCAGGAGAAAATGTTCGCATCAGAGCTATTGTAAATGAATATGGAACAACAAAAGCTGGAAAAAATAGAAATATTGTTATTCCTGAAAGATCATTTTTAAGAAGTACTTTTAATAAAAATTATAAAAAAATAAGTAAAAAATTCTCAAAAATACCGAAATTAATAAGATCAGGAAGATTTGATGTAATGAGAGAATTAAAACTAATAGGATTATATCAAAAAAACCAAGTTAAAAAAACAATAATTGATTTCAAAGATCCTGCAAACGCTTTGTCAACTATAAAAAATAAAGGTTTTGATAATCCATTAATTGAAACAGGGCAATTATTAAAAAGCATATCTTTTAAAATATTAAAAAAATGAGCAGTTTTAGAAAACACACGTTGACGGTAAAACGAAGAGCATCAGGAGATTATGATGCCGCAGGTTTTTTTAAAGTTTCCGGGCCTGATACAGAATTTACTATAACTGCTAGTGTTCAACCTATGACAGGATCAGAAATGTTATTACTTCCTGAAAATAGAAGAGAATTAGAGACAAAAAAAATATTTACTTCTACAGAATTATACGGAATAGAAAAAGGAAACGGTGTAAATGCTGATATAGTTATTATAGATGGAGATGAATTTGAAGTTGTTAGAGTATATCCTTGGAAAAATAATGTTATTAACCACTATAAAATATTTGTTGCTAAAAGGACAACAAATGATAGTATTCCACCTGAATCAAGTTAGAGTATGAGCATAAATATAGTAGGATTAAAAACAGCATTAGCAACGGTAATAAATACCTTAACAAGTAAAAAGGTTATATGGTCAGATCAAAATGCACCAACACCTGACGGTGATTATATTGCTATGAAAATATCGTCAGTTAGATTTGTTGGTGGAACTGATTATTATTCAAAACCTAATGCTGGAGAGTTAAGTAAAACTCAAGGTGATAGAGAAATTATTTTATCTTTAACTTGTGTAAGTGAAGATGGAATGGGAATTTTATTAGAATTAATTAATAAGCTTGAATTACCAAGTAATTTAGATTTATTATGTCAAAATAAATTAGCCTATGTTAATATTGAAAGTGATCCTGTGGATATAACTACAACTATTAATAAAAGTTTTGAAACAAGATCGGTTGCCGAACTAATTTTTAGAATTTCTAAAAATTATTCTTCTGATACAGAAGATAGTGTGTCGATAGTTAATTCTATTGGAATCTCTGGCGGGGTTGATGGTGATCAGCAAGAGGATCCATTTACTATCGAAATGACGGTAGAATAATTTTTTTAATAATTAAAATGAAATTGAATTATGTCAAATAAATTAGATCAAATAATAGATGTTTCAATTAGTCTTTCAACTAAAACAATTACACAACAAGGGTTCGGAACTCCAATGTTCTTAGGTGAAAGCATGAAACTCGATAGACGCGTAAAAAGTTACGCTAATATAACTGAAGTTGCAGTTGATTTTGCATCGTCAGATCCAGAATATAAAATGGCTTCTGCTGCATTCTCACAAGAAAAAACACCGGCTTCAATAATGATTGGTAAAAAAGTTGTTGCTACTTCAACAGCTATTACTGCTGCAACAAATCCTTCTGGAGATATTGTTAACATTAATAAAACTGCTCACAACTTAGAGTCAGGTGCTTCTGTAACAGTTACTGGATTTAATGAAGCTGAATATAATGGAACATTTGAAATTACTAAAATTGATGATGATAATTTCCAATATACTGCTGCTTCTACTCCTTCAGCGACTCCTGCTACAGGGTCTGGTTCATATACTGCATCAGAAACTTGGGCAAACGCTATCCAAAAATGTTTTGATTTCAATTCTACTTGGTATGCGCTTGCAATAACATCTGCTGTTGAAGCTGATATTTTAAGTGCTGCAGGAAAAATCGAAGTTCTTAAAAGAATCTTTCTTGCTAGAAGTTCTGATGCCGATAATCTTGATTCAGCTGACACAGGAAGTATTTTATATCAATTGAAACAATTAGGTTATGATAGAACTTTTACTATATACAACGGTGATACTGCTAATTATTTTGCTGATGCTGCTTGGTTAGGTCGTCAATTACCAACAACTCCAGGATCATCAAATTGGGCATTTAAGTCACTTACAGGAATTATTGCTGACGATTTACTTTCATCACAATCATCTGCTGTATTTACAAACAATGGTAATACATACGAAACTTTTGCTGGACAATCAATAACAAGATACGGTAAAGTTGCTTCAGGTGAATGGATTGACGTAATTAGAGGCGCTGACTGGTTACAAGCAAGACTTCAAGAAAATTTATATTCAACTTTGATTAACGTTGAAAAAATCCCTTATACTGATGCTGGTGGTGATATTATTGAAAATAAAATAAGAGAAATTTTAGACGAAGGAGTAGAAAATGACTTTATTGCAGCTGATGCTGACGGTGTTGGTCAATATACAATAACTGTTCCTGATGTTGCTGATATTTCATCTGCTGATAAATTGGCGAGATTATTTTCAGGTGTTTCATTTACAGCAACATTAGCTGGAGCAGTTAATAAGATTGCAATAAGTGGTAACCTTTCAGTTTAATAACTTTAATTAGATTAATATTATGGCAAACAATATTGGAACTTTCGATTTTAAAAAGCTAAGTGTCATATTTGGCGTAGCTCAAATAACAGGATTTGCTGATGGTGATTCTGTTGAAATATCAGAGGAAAATGATGCTTTTAACTCTATGGGTGGTGCTGATGGCCATGTTGATAGAGTTAAAAATAATTCAAATTTCTTAACTATTGTTTTAAGATTAAGACAAACTTCTCCTACTAACCAAGTTTTATCTGGACTTCACAATGCTGACAGAGTTGCAAGTGCTCCTCTTCCATTGTTAATTAAAGATAGATCAGGTAATAGTCTTGTTGCAGCTAAAACTGCTTGGATTGTTAAAAATCCAACTATTTCTTATGGAAATGAAGCAAAGCAAAGAGAATGGACTATTAGAACAGGATCTGATTATTTGGTTAATTTGGCAGGAAACGATTAATAATTAAATTGTATAAGTTATGGCTTTAAAAACAAAAACTATTAAAATCGGTGAATTTGATATAAATATTATCCAATTTAATGCATTAGAAGCACTTAAATTAAGAAAGGATTTATTTGATGGAGTAAAAAATCAATTAGATTCTGATGTTGCTTTAGAAAATAGCACTGGAGTTATAAAAGGAATTGCTACAATACTTTATGGAATTCCTGGTGAATTACTTATGAAATTATTTAAAAACTGCTCTGCTATTGATGTTGGTGAATTAAATAATCAAACTAATTTTAATAAAGTTTTTGAAAACAATTTAGACGGAACTATCGAATTAGCTATGGAGGTTTTAGACTTCAATGGTTTTTTTTCTCTAAATATTCTTACCATCCTGGTAAAGAAGATCCCGATGCTAGCACCGATGGAAGAATCCATCCAGCAAGCATTGAGCGAGATGAAAAAGAATTAATTGAAGGCTTAAATTCTGAAATTTTAGATGAAATAATAGTATGGAGACTTGTTTTAGATAAAGCTATAACTTATTCAGAAATAGAAAATCTGAACTTTATTGATGCTTTGAAAATGAACGCAGTCTTGGATTTTAGGAATCATCTGGAATTTCAAAAGCAAAAAGAGGCAGAAATTAAAATGAATAATAACGATGGCAACAAGTCTTAAAGAATTAATAGTTACTTTCGAGGCAAATGCAAAGCCTGTAATAAACGCATTGAATCAAATCGATTCAAAATTAAAACGTACAACAAGATCTTTACAATCTACAGGAGAATCTTTTACTAGATTAGGAAAAGAAATCGGATTAGCTTTATCTCTTCCGTTAGCTGCATTTGGAGGTGCTTCTGTTAAAGCTATAGCAGATATACAATCGTTAGAAGCTTCATTAACTTCAGTTTTAAAAAGATATAGTGATGGCATACCTATTCAACAAACAGTAACAAATGAAATTCAGTATTTAAAAGATATAACTGAAGAATTAGGTTCATCTTTTACAGGCGCTGTAAAACCTTATGTTAAATATTTAGCAGCTTCAAAAGATAATTTAGAAACTAATAGGAAAGTGATAAAGTCTTTCTTAGGATTATCTGTCGCTTTAGGTCTTACAGAAGACGATACTAAAAGGGTTGTTAGATCGTTAGAGCAAATGCAATCGAAAGGACAGATAATGTCAGAGGAATTGAAATTACAATTAGGTGATGCAGTTCCAGGGGCGGTTGCTTTATTTGCCGAATCCATGAATATGGGAACTGCTGAGTTTTTAAAACTAATTGAAAAAGGTGAAGTTTCTTCAAAAATATTATCTAAAGTTGCTGATACAATAAATAAAAAATATGGAGAATCTATAGAAAAAGGAGCTAAAACAATAAGGGCAAGTACTAATAGAATAAGTAATGCTTTTTATATGTTAAGAATAAATGTAGGTCGAGGTATGGATGAGGTTTTTAAAGTTAACCAGAAAATGGGAAGTTTTGCTAATTGGTTAATGAAAGTTGCTAATAATTTTGCCAGATTAGACGAACAAGGTAAAAAAGTAATATTAGGTACAGGGCTATTGGTCGCAGGATTAGGTCCTCTATTATTAATAATAGGAACATTAGCAAAATTACTAGGAATAGCTGCTTTAGGATTTAGAATATTGTTTGGTTTATTAATTAAAAATCCTTTAGGTCTTTTAATAACTGCGCTAATAATTTTATATTCAAAATTTGAATCTGTAAGGGATATAGTTGACAGTGTCGCTATATCTTTATATAATACATTTAAAGTTAGTTCTAGTTTTATAAGAGACTTTATAGAAGATTTAAAAATTGTTTATAATTGGATAGTAGAATTAGGGAATAAACTAAAAGAAGGTTTTTTTGCTAAGATAGAAAATATATCTAGCAAATTAGGTAATTTAAAAGCTTCTTTTAAAGATTTTGTAGGATTAGGTGACGATCAAGTTGATATTGCATCAGGAGCAAAAGCTTCTATGGCAAATACAACTAATATGAGTTCTATTGCTAATAATCAAAAAACTGTAAATAATAATTTAACGGTAAATATTCCTCCTGGAATGTCTGGTTCAGATACTACTGGAATAAAGAATGCTATCAAACAAGCATTACAAGAGGAAAATAGGCAATCTTATATTGAATTAGGCGCACAATGAGTTTTTTTACAAATGCAGCAGCAATAATTTTTAAACAACCATTTACCCAGAAAATAGGTAAATTAGAAGTTGATATTGTTAGCTCAAGAAATATATCTGAAAAAGTTTCTTTAACAAGCAATCCTATTGAAGGAGGATTTAATACTGATAATGCTAAAGATGAGCCTACAGAAATTATAATTACAGGAATCATTAGTAAATTTTCATTAAAAAATTCTAAAATAAAACAAATTACAACTTTAGCTTCAGGAAATATTCCAAATAGATTAAAAGAAGCCCACGATGAATTATATAGAATTAAAAATGAAAAAGAGCCGATAACTCTTGTGATGAAGTTTAAAAGCTATTCTAGTATGGTAATGACAAATCTAGATATGCCAAATGATGCAAATGATGGTGAAACATTTAGATTTACTGCAACATTTAAAGAAGCTAGAATTGTAGAAAGTCAATTAGTAAGTATTGATAATTTAAGAATAAAAACTGATAGCGCTAAAAAAGAAAGTTCTTTTGGTAGACAAGTTGGTGAGAGTAAAGATTTTGCTCCAACATCTAAAATATCATTAGGTCAATTCATTAAGTCTTTATTTTAAATATTATGGCTACAATAATTCCTATTAAAAACAATCCAAACCATACTTTAATAATTGAATTGGATTCAAAAATATTTAAACTACTGTTTTTATATAATTCTGCAGGAAGTTTTTGGACTATGAGTTTATATGATGAAGATGATAATTTATTAGTTTCTAATATTAAATTGGTTGCAAATTATCCTTTGTTATTTACACATAGAAATGTAAATTTTCCTTCAGGCGATTTTTATTGCGAAATAGCTGATACTTCTGCTACAATTAGTAGAAATTCTTTTTCGTCAGGAGAAGCTAAATTATTATATTTAACACAAGAAGAAATTGAATTGATATAATATGAATAGATTATTTAAAAGAAAAGCACAAGTTATAATCGGAAAACTAGGTTCAAAAGGTAGATTATTAGATGGCGTTAGAATTTCTTTTGATATAGATATGGATGATAATAAAGAAACTAATACAGGAAAAGTTAATATTTATAATTTATCAGAAGAAACTATTGGTTTATTAGAGCAAAAAGATGTTTCTATAATATTGAAAATAGGATATGACGGAAAAGAATTAAGCACTTTATTTATAGGAAACGTCGTTGAATATGAGCATGATTTTAACGGATTCGATGTTATTACTAAAATCACTTTAAAAGATGGTTATATTCCTTTGACAAGTAAAAAATTATCTCTTTCATTTGCAGAAAATTCTAATACTAAACAAATAATAGAAAAAATTGTAGGAGAATTGAATTTAGCTAAAAGTGATTATTCACTACTTCCTAATTATATTTATAAACAAGGTTTTTCATTTATAGGAGCTCCTGGAACTGCATTAGATATTATTTTAGCAAGAATAGGCTATCAATGGACAATAGCAAATAATGTTTTGATAATAACTAAGCCAAATGAAAGTAATAAACAAGTAATAGCTCAATTTTTATCTCCTGAAACAGGATTAATAGATAAGCCAAAAAGATTTAAAGAAAAATCTGTAAAAACAAAAACTAAAGAAAATAAATTAATAGATGGATGGAAAATAAATAGTTTAATTATTCCTTCTATTCAGCCAAAGAATTTAATTAAAGTTCAAAGTTCTGAAGTAGATGGAACATTTTTAGTAAAGTCAGTTAAATTTAACGGTGATACTGAAGATAGTAATTGGTTATGTCAAATTCAAGCAATACAAAAATGACAATAAGAAATATAGAATTATTAAATATTATTATTGCTAATAAGATTGCTGATATGCATATTTGTATGCCTGCAAAAATATTAGAATATGATTATACAAAACAAAAAGCAAAAGTTCAACCATCTCTAAATCAGAAATACAACGATGGAGAGGTTATTGAGCTTCCTGCGATATATAATGTTCCAGTAGTGCATCCTGCTTCTGGTGGCGCTTCTATTACATTTCCTGTCAATATTAATGATACAGTTTTACTAGTATTTTCTGAAAAAAGTTTAGAAGAGTGGCTTTCAAATGGAGAACAAGTTACTCCAGATGATCCTAGGCAAAATAATTTAACGGATGCTATTGCTTTATTAGGATTAAACCCTTTTAGCAAAACATCTCCTGCTGCTAATAATACTGATTTACTTATTAAATATGACGGTTCAGAAGTAAAATTAAAACCTTCTTCAGAAATAGATGTTAGTAGCACTACTATTAATATAATAGGTTCTACTGAAATAAAATTAAATAGTTCTACTGAAATAAAAGTAGAAGCTCCTGAAATACAATTAAATGGTTCTAGTGAAATAAAAGTAGAAGCTCCTCAAATAAACTTAAATGGGGGTGTAAAAATAAACAATCAGCCTTATAATAGTCATACTCATACTGGTGTAACTTCTGGTCTTTCTAATACTGGACCTGTAACTTAATTTATTATGATATTATGAGCACATTTGCATTAGATTCTAACAATGATCTTTATTTTAGTAATAAAAGATTAGCTGTTGTTTCAGGCAGTAATACTGATGAAGAAATAGCACAAAGACTTAGAATGAGATTAAAATTCTTTAAAGATGAATGGTTTTTAAACTCTGAACATGGCCTTCCATATTTTGAAGATATATTAGGAAGCAAAAATTTAGATCTTAATATTATTGAAAGTATATTAAGAGAACAAATTTTAGACGTAGAAGGGGTTAGAGAAATAGTTGAAAGTTCTATTGATTACGATGAAAATGAGCGTAAAGTTCAATATTCAGTCAATATAGTTTCAATAAACAATTCAGTAATAACCGAGAATTTGGTTGTACTTTGAAGAAGTTTTGTTTTAAAATTTAATTATTTAGAAATTCAATTTAATTAGTTCATGACTTACGGTGTTACAACTAACGGTTTTGTTAGAAAAACTAATGAACAAATCATAAGCGATTTAGAAAACAGATGGAAAACGCTATTTGGTCAAGATTCAGATTTAAGTGAAGATTCACCTAATTCCATTTTAATAGGTCTTATTGGATCTATGGCGGATTCCTTATGGCAAACTGCAGAAGACACTTATAATTCGTTAAATAGAAATAGTGCATCTGGAGTTCCATTGGAAAATGCTGTCTCCTTAGTAGGTATAGATAAAAAAGGAGCTTCTGCATCAACTTCTAATGTAAGCTTTAGAGGAGATAATGCTACTTCTATTCCTTCAAATACTCAAGTCAAACAGTCTTCAACAGGATTAATATTTAAAACATCAGAAGATAAATTTATTACACAAGGTGAATGTAATTGGATTCAAATAACAGTTACAACCGTAAGTAATAACGCAACATATCGTTTTTATATTGACGGTAATACTTACTCTTATATTTCTGATGGAACAGCTACAGCTGATGAAATTGTAGCAGGATTAAAAGCTGTTGTTGAAGCTGCCACAATTGGTTTAACCATAACTGACGAAGGATCTGGCTTAATGACAATTGAAGCTACTGACAAAAATGATATTTATGATATTACAGCAGATTCTAAAATGACTGTTGGTAAAGTTCAATCTCAAATAGAAGTTACAGCTTTAGAAGTAGGTAAAAATGAAATAGCAGTTGAAACAATTGATGCAATTTCTACAGCAATATCTGGTTTAGATTCTATAAGAAATTATTACGCAGGAGAAACTGGAAGAGAAATTGAAACAGATCAAGAATTAAGATTAAGAACACAACAAGATATTGCGGTTGCAGGATTTAATTTTGTTGATGCTATTAGAGCAAAAATATTAGACGAAGTTTCTGGAGTAAGTTATTGTAGAGTATATGAGAATGATAGTTTAGTTACTGATTCAGATAATATTCCTGCTAAATCTTTTGAAACTGTTGCTGAAGGCGGTTCTAACGCAAATATTGCTGCTAAATTATTCCAAATGAAAGTTGCAGGCATAAAATCTCATGGAGATATTACAGTAGAAGTTAAAGACGATCAAGATATTCCTCACAACATTAAATTTTCAAGACCTAGCAATTTATATATGTGGGTTAAAGTTGTTATTGATTCTTATAATAACGAGGAAGACTTCCCTGCTGACGGTGAAGCTGCAATAAAAGAATCGATATTAGAATTTGCTAAAGATTATTTTAATATAGGAGATGTTATTGTAACACAAAAATTTTATAAACCTTTGTATGAGATTGAAGGTATAGGATCTGCTACAATAACTATTGCTTCAACTGCAACAGCAGGAGGAACACCAACTTATAGTGCTTCTAATATTAATTGTTCAATAAAGGAAAAACCTTTATTTGATTTAAGTAGAATTGACGTTACATTATAATGAGCATTTACGATACTATAAAACAATTAAATATTGAGCAATTTAAATCATCAGAGAATTTTAATAAAGTTCTCCAAGTTGCTACTAGTACTTTTGATGAATTAGATACTGTATTTGCTGATCTGAAAGTTATTTTGAATATAGCTAATTCATCAGGAAAACAATTAGATTTAATTGGTCATATTATTGTAGAAGGAAGAAATGGTAGAAATGATGCTGATTATCGTTCAGCTTTAACTTTAAAAATATTTAAGAATACTTCTAGAGCTTTTGTAGAAGATATTGTTGAAATTTTAACTATAGTTACAAATGCTACTAAAGTTGTTTATTCAGATAATCCTCCTGCTGCTTATACTATTTATACAAATGGAGAAACACTACCAACAAATATCAAAACAACAATTGATAGATTGTCGGCTGCAGGAGTTGCAGTTTTAATTTATGCATCAGATGGTCAAGTTCCATTTATTGCAACAGAGATTGAAACTACACAAGCGAATTTACAAACTGATTCAGGAGACGATCTTGTAGATGATGCAGGATCACAATTTGTTGTTGATTATGAATCAGGAGTTGGAAGTAATAAACTCCAAACTATTTTCGGTGGAAGAGAATTTGGAGTTGTAGAAAATTTAGATTTAATAACTGACACAGGAGATACTTTGGTCATAGATACAGGAGCAATTTTAGGTTGCTACGATGAAGATCAAAATATTACTGATGGAGGATTAGCAAATTTAGCTTATCAATAATTAATTATTTAATATTATGTCGGTAAAACCAGATAATACAATAGAATGGGCAACTGATGATGCTACTGAAACTAGGCAAGGTGGAAGTAACAAATTAGAGCCAACAGATGAACTAAAACAAAACGGAAGTTTAGATGGAAATTATGCATTAAATCATTTAAATTTTATATTTAATGTTTTAGGGTTGTGGAGTAAGTTCACAAATGATATGGTAGAAGTTGTTGACGGTGTAGGAACAGGATTAACAAAAGATGGTCATTTTTCATTTATTGTTGCTTTTGATAGCACAAATTTAGATGACTATGTTTTAGGTTTTGCTGATAAGCCAACATCTGCAGCTGCGTCAACAAAAATCATAAACAATAATACTTTAACATTTGGAACTGCTGATGCTGATGGAACTATTCCTATATCTGGTGTTACAGCAGCAAATATTAAAGCTTTTAGTATTAATTTTAAAATTAGTTAGAAAATTATGGCAAATATTACAGTCCCAGGTTTACCAGCGAAAACAGGAACAATCCTAGATGCTGCGTATTTACATTTGAATGAGTCTAGTGTTGATAAAAAAGTCACAATAGCTCAGTTATTAGCAAAAATTGAAGCTCAATATTCAGCAGATATTGTTACCTTTTTAGGTTCAGCAAATAAAGCTGAAGGAAGAGCAAATTTATCTATTGATAGAAGAACAACTGTTGATGATGCAGCCTATGCTATTTTAGCTACAGATAAGGTCGTTGCTCAAATTGGAACTATGTCAGCAGCTAGAATATTTTCTTTACCCGCTGCTTCTACATTTCCTGCAGGCGGTGAATTAGTTATTATTGATGAATCGGGAACTGTCACCTCTACAAATAAAATTACAGTTCAAAGAGATGGTGCAGATACAATTGATGGAGCAACAGCTATTGATATTTTAAATGCTTATGGCATTTTAAAATTAATTTGCGATGGAACTAATAGTTGGAAAATAGCAAATAGATTAATAGCAACACAAGCTGAAGTAGATACCTGGACAAATAGTTTAAAAGTAGTTACACCTGAAACTTTAGCAAATAGAAATATACCGATGTTCAGAGCTTATATGGGTTCTGCTCAAACAATAGCAACTTCAACAGTTACTAAGGTTCAATTTAATACTAAAAGTTTTGATACTAAGTCTTGGTATGATAATACAACTAATTATAGATATACACCATTAAAAGCTGGTAAATATTTAGTTACAGCTAGGTTAATATTCAATAATAATAATTTAAGTAGTAGAGATTTATATATTCATAAAAATGGAGTCTCGGTTGCTCAACAGGGCATACATAATCCAAATACATATTTATTGACTAATGTAGTAACCTCTTTGATAGAAATGAATGGCTCTACGGATTATTTAGAAGTGTTTGCCGCACAAAATACAGGTGGCAATGCTAATACTTTTACTGGCATTAGTGCTACAGAATTTTCAGCAATTTATATAGGAGTTTAATTATGTTATATGCAAAAATAAAAAAATATCTATCGCAAAATAATATTAATGTAGAAGAGGTTAATAATTATTTTGAAATTAAAGATTTATCTGATAGCAATGGGGCTTTTATTGATTATTGGGATGATGATAAAATAGGAATAATTGAGCCGACTCAAGAACAATTAAACTCTATTGATGAGAATTTAATTCTCTTACAAGAAGCTATTCAAAATAAATTACAACAATTAGATACTTATCATTTTAATTCTGATGAAATAAGACAAATGACAATTAATGAATATTTTATTTTGTCATTATCTTCTGAAGGTAGAAATTTAATTGCTGAACAAATGCAAAGTTTAGATCAACAAATAAAATTAAATGTTATAACTGAAGAAAGTGCAATATTTGAATATTTCTATAATGGAGGATCAATTGAAATTACTTTAGTTCAATTGAGACAATTGTATATATTCATGCTAAATGTTGTTAACACTAATTATAGCGTTTATAAAGCTCATATTCATGCAATAAAAAATCTATCTACAATAGAAGAAATAGAAGCTTATGACTTTACAGCAAATTATTTAAAAAATCAGAACTTAAATGTTTAACAATGGAAAAGGACTTAGAAATATTATATTTAAAATCAAATATTCAAACAGCAATAGATGTTTTAGATAAAGATAAAATACACGTATTGTATTTTTCTTATTATTGTAATTTTCATAATTTATGGAAAAATCCTTTGTTATTAACTACAAAGCTTTTAAATAAATTTAATGGAGATGAATCAATAGATCATGTTAATCATATTTCTAGGTTCAGATTTGATGAGGAAGATGGCAAATGGGTTGCTAAAGTATTTGAAGCAACTATGGAAAGAGGGATGGAACAAAATGATTTATTTAATAAATTAAAAGCTTTTCAAGGTATTTGTTACATAGAAACTATAGATAAAAAAGTAAATAAAACTAAAGCAAAAGCTTTTGAGAAAAAATATTATGGAGTTCCATATTCTAAAGAATTAGCGGCTAAGTCTGGAATTGATATCGATTCTTTAGATAAGAAAATTAAACAACCTAAAACTGATGGAGGATTTTGTTCATGGCTTGAAGCTCTATTTTTAATAGATCAAGGAATAGATATAAGCCATATTGAAAAAGGAAATCCGTTAGAAATTACACCTGCTAATTTATTTCATGGTAATTTAGGTAATAAACGTATTTTATTTAAGTATTAATGATATGGAAAATTATAAAACTAAATGTCGACAAATTGCAATCGTGTTTTTGCTATTTTGTTTAGTCATTTTAGGATTGAAATATAAAAGTCGATTTAATATTGATGAGTTTAATTCTAATGTGATAACAAAAGCGGCACAAGAATTAACAATATGTAAAGATGATTATTTTATTAATTATATATCTTTCAAAGACTCGTTCTTCAAAAAAGAATTAAGATTTATCGATCAGATAAAAATTATAAAAAATTCCAAAGGTCAATTTGAGCCTGTCAGTGTAAAATTTAGAAATACCAATTGGGGAAAAACATTTTCTGTAAGCAACGATGTTTATAAACTAATTAAAAAAGGTGTTTCAAATCCTATCTATTTTAATAATCTAGAAAAATTAAAAAAATATAAATTAGTTGAAACTTTAATAACTAATTCGTATGAAACTCCTAAAAAAGTAGGTTTTATCGCAATAAAGAATTATATGGACATAGTTTATATATTTGTTATTATAAATGTTAATGAGTCTAACACTGATTGTAATGAAAAAGAATTTAATACGATTCTTATGAATTTACATAATTTTGTGCAGGAATCAAATAGTAAGTTATTTTAATTATAAAAGGAATGGATATTTTTAATTTTATTTTAAATAATGGTCCCTTATGCGTGTTAGCTTTTTTCGGGTTTTTAGCTTTTTATAAAGGCATACCATTTTTAATAAAACATAATGATGAAAGACATATTAAAGCTGAAAAGAAATTGGCTGAAATTGATTCTAGCTTAAAAAGCCATGTTATACAATTAAAAAATGATAAAGAATTTCTTAAAAAAGATGTTGAAGAAATAGAAAAAGATGTTGATATTATTCAAAAGTCAATAAAGAAAATTGAAGAGCATCAACATAAACAAAAAGGTACTATGGATACAATTGAAGCTGTAATTTTAAAAGATTGGAAACCAAAAGACGATGAATGAACAAATGATTGAAATTATTTCTAAAGTTCCTGAGTTTTTAGCTTTAGTTTCTTTATTAATGGTAACCATTGCAATAAAACGTATGGAGAGAATTGAAAAAAGGGATGATGAGAAAATATCAGAACTTAAATCAACCATTAAAAAATTAGATGAAACTGTTTCATCTATAAAAGAAATGGTAATTATTTTAAAAACTAAATTATAATTGTATTATGACTAATAATTTTTTACAAGATTCTAAAGGTAATAAATCCTCAAAAAGATTATGGGGATCAATATGTATTGGTAATGGTATTTTATTAAAGAATGCAGAATGGGCGTGTGGATTATTTTATAAAGAATTAAGTTCTAACCAAGTTATGACTATGGAACAAGCATCTTCATCTTTAATAACCATAGGATGTGTTTTATTAGGTTTAGGTCTTGGTGAAAACATAAATAAAATGTTTAAAAGAAAATGAAAAGTTTAATATTTAAAATATTTTCTGTAGTAGCTGGAATCGGAACTATATTTTTTTTCGGTTCTAATTCAGGCAGAAGAAAAGAACAAAATAAACAATTAAAACAAGAACATGATGAATTACAAAAAGATATTACAATTACCAAGAAAGTTAATAATTTGTCTTTTTCTGATAAGTCTAGCTTCTTGCTCTCTAAGCAGAGAAACAAAAATAATAAGTAATTATTGTTATTTATATTCAACGTTTCCTGATGATCTTGAGCAAGATGTTATTTCATATTGGGTAGATAAAGAAAAAATTATTAATAATAAAAATTCTAATGGAGGAGTTAAAACTTCTGAAGAAAAATTATTTGAAATATTTGTAGATTATGCAGGAACAAATGACAAAATATATTATGAAAAAAAGTGTGATGAAATTAATAACAATTAGTTTTATATTTTTATTATCAACTTGTAATATAGTATTAGCAAATGATGTTAGATGGAATGTAGGTATTTCTTATTTTTATGCTAATATAAATGATCCTGAATACGATTTTGTTGATAAGTATGAAACTCTTAAGAATCCAAAAGATCAATTTAAATCTATTTCTGTAGGATTATCTAAATTTTATGATAATAATTTTAATTGGTCAATAAGTACAAATAGATTATTTAATAGTGAAATAAAAAGAAGTGTAAAAATAAAGTCTGATGGTTTAATATTTCAAAATGAAACTAAAATAACTATTGATTCATTACTATTAGGATATAGAATAAAAAGATTTAATCCATCTTTAATTATAGCTAATGTAGAAGCTAGTAAATTTTTATATTATAATAATTCATTAGTTGGATATGAAAATAAAAGAGCAATAATTCCTGGTATTAATTTAGGATATTTTGCTACTAAAAATTTTGTTCCTTCTTTTTCTTATATTTTACCAAATAAAGAATTAGATTTAGAAGGTGCTTTTTCTTTAAATATTAATTATATATTTTAATATGCCAAGTTATTCAAATAGATCATTATCTAAGTTAAAAGGTTGCCGTGATGATTTAATTACTTTATTTGAAGAAGTAATTAAAGAATATGATAATTCTATATTAGAAGGTCCTAGGACTACAGAAAGACAACAAGAGTTATTTTCTCAAGGTAAATCTAAATTAGATGGTATTACAAAAATATCTAAACATCAAATAACAGAATGTAGAGATAAATCTATGGCAGTCGATAGTGCCCCATGGCCAATTGATTGGAATGATTTAAATAGATTTTATCATTATGTCGGTTATGTAAAAGGTGTTGCCGATAGATTGTATCATGAAGGTAGAATGGCTTATAAAATAAGATGTGGTGCTGATTGGGATGGTGATAATTCTTTTAAAGATCAATCATTCCATGATTTACCCCATTTTGAATTAATAATTAATAATTAATAACTATAATTTTAAATATTATGTTACCTATAAAACTTGTAGATTCGCAATCTGGAGAATTCAATTTTAGGACTTCAGATCAAATATTAGAATACAAATTGGTCATAGAAGGCTCTCCTTCTTCAAATATAAAAGTTTACTTTAACGATAAACACAAAGATTTTAATGGCTTCTTCCTTAAAGTTTATTGTAATAATTGGGCAAATTCCAGGGTTATTTTAAAATGCAAAGTGAATTTAGAAGATGATATATTTACTGAAACAGGGGATGTTTTCTATGAAAACAAATTATACAGATTTAAATATAATTAAAATTATGTCAATATTAGATAAAAAGTTAGTAAATTCTACTAACGAGAATAGGAAAAAAGCTATATTAGTCGCAGGGCAATCAAACACTTCATGGGCTACACAATTCGGAGTATCACCAGTAAACACTGGTGGGCTCGATTTAAAAATAACTCAACTAGCAAGGCATAACCAAAATGATCTTATCCCTACTATAAGCGGCTTAACAAATATTCATTTTCAAACTGCGGATGGGGCTAGAACAAGCTATGCATATAGTTTAGCAAAAGATATTAGAAATGATATTGGATGCGAAGAACTATTAATAATTCCTTGTGCTATTGGAGGAACAGGATGGTCAGGTGGTCAGTGGTCAGCATCAGGATCTTTATATCAAGATATGATAGCTAGAGTAGAATACACTGTAAAAATATTAAAATATGATATAGTTGGTATATTCTGGTCACAAGGTGAATCAGATACTAATAGTAGTATAAGTTCTGTTTATAAATACTTATTATATAGCTTAGTTTCAACATTAAGAACAGTTATTTATAATTCAGGACAAGGAAATGCACATAATATACCTTTTGTCACTTTTGATATGGTTACTAACTGGGTGGGTTCTGATGTAGATAGATTAAATGTACAAAACGCATTAGAGACTATCGGTAACAATATTAATTTTACCGCTAATGCTGATACTACAAATTTACCTAGCGATCTAGAAAATGATATAATACATTATGATACTAGACAAATAATAGAATTAGGCCATAGATTGTTTGATGCTTGGAAGATAGCTTTAAATAATGATTTGCAAAACATTTATCAAAATACTCCAGGGGAAACTATATTATATAATAGAGATTATGGACAATATTATTCTAATATATGGGAGGCCTTGTATTTTGGAAATTCTGAAACAGATAATAAATTTTCAAGATTATCTGATATTTGGAAATATGAAAATAATGGTAAGTTTAAGTTTAAATTAGAATGGACTATATCTTCTCAATTATATTATATTATTTGGGAACAAAATTATATACCTTATTTTTGTGTTCCGTTGATGTGTGCGGCTAGCCTTATGGAACATTCTAATGGGGCTGTTTTCGGAAGAGATGATGGTATGGGGTTTGTAGGTTTAGTATTTGATGGAGTCGACACCTTTATAAAATTGAATTCGTCAGGTGAGTGGTGGACACCTTTAGGTCAAAAAGCCTATTACGGTGGCGGTATTCCTATTTCTAATATTAATGGTGATAAACTTGCGTCTAATATAAAATTAAAAGCTATTAAAACTTAATAGCTTTTAAAAATTCTTTTATCTTTTTATTGATTCTTAGAAATAATATATTAATCCAAAGTTCATCTTCAATATTTAGACAAAATCTTTTTATGTCAAATCCTGAATTATCAGCTTTTATAAATATTTGGCATAAATATTCTTCTCCTATAGATATAGATCTACCTGAAGCTTCACAAATATATTTTTTCTTAGCTTTAGGATGTCTAGTTTTAATTAGTCTTTCTGTCATTGTTATAATAATTAATTGAAGGGTTAATAATTTTAAAAGCAACTTCGTTACTTCTATTCTCAATTGCATTTTTAACTGAATCTAGTTGCCCTTTTAACTGTTCAATGTCAGTCAAAATTGCTTCTAAATTTTCGTAATTATTAGCAATTAAAAATTCTATATCAGATAAAACGCGATGCATAGATCTAGGTTTTGTCTGTTTAAAGTTTTTACAAATTGTCATTTTCTTTCAATTAAATATTCATACAAAAACGGTAATCCTCATAAGTTGTATTAACAGCTTTACATCTAGCATGAGAACTAGCAGCAGCTTTATATAATACAAAACAAGATAGAGAGATAAATAAACCAGTTAAAATATAGACTAATATATTTTTATATAATGTTTTCATAATTAGTTTCTTTCAAATTGAATAATATATGGATAATTTTCTCTTTTAAAACCATTAATAAAATTAAGTGATTTTCATCAGCTTATATAATAATTATATAACATTGATTTTTAAAAGTAAAATACTTTTTACACATTTTAAAATATTTTTTATCTAAGCTCAAAACTGTCTAATTTTGATACAACTCATGTTTTAAATAATCAATCAAATCCTTTTGTGTCTTAGCTTTGCCTGATAATGCAAAGAATAATACTTTTTCATCTAAACAACCCTTGGCTATTAAATGGATATTTCTTACAATATTTTTTTGCCCTTGTCTATGAAGTCTTTTATTGAACTGTTGATAATACTCTAAATTCCATGTTAATCCATACCAAATTATTACATTTCCACCATATTGTAGATTAAGGCCATGGCCTGCTGATGCTGGATGGGCTAATAATATTTTTATTTTTCCTTTATTCCAATCATCTTCTTGTTTAGCTGTTTCTAATTTAACAGCTTTAGGAAAAGCTTTTTGTAGTTTTTCTAAATCGTGTTTATAGTTATATGCTACTAAAAAATTTTCTCCTGGATTATCTTCAATAATTTCTTTTAGTCTTTCTATCTTTTCATTATGAATTTCATGGACATTTCTTTCTGCGTCGTAAACTGATCCATTACATATTTGAAGCAATTTATTTCCAAGAGCCGCTTTAGAAGGTGATTCAATGTCAATATCATCTAAAGAAATAATAAATTCTTTTTCTAACTCTTTATATTGTTGTTTTGCTTTATCAGGAAGTTCTATAAATTCATTTACATTTATACATTCAGGAAGCTCTAAATAATCTTCTGCGGTCATAGTTACACAAACATCTTTAATTAATTCCATTATTTGTTCTTTTGCTCCTGGTTTTAATTTATAATTATATCCCATGTAACCGTCAGGAACAAAGAATCTTTGCCTATAATTTGTTATTGTTCTTCCTAAACGTTCACCTTGGTCAATTAAATACATTTGGCTCCATAAATCCATCATTCCATTAGGGCTAGGCGTTCCTGATAATAAAACAATAGATCTAATATATTTCATTACTTTTTTCAAAGCTCTAAATCTTTTTGCTCTTGCTGATTTAAAACTACTACTTTCATCTATTACAACCATATCCCATTTCCACTTACATTTTTCTATAAGCCATGGCACATTTTCTTTATTTATTAAGGTTATAGTTTTATTTGAATTAATAGCAGATAATCTTTCATCTACTGATCCTGTAGCAATTGCGATATCAAGCTCTTGTAAATGTTCCCATTTTTGTGCTTCTTTATGCCATACATTATTTGCAACTTTCAATGGCGCAATAATTAATATTCTTTCTACAGAAAAATTATAATATAGATCATGAATAGCAGTAAGAGTTGTTGTAGTTTTACCGAGACCCATATCTAAAAATAAAGCACATTTCTTTTTATTTAATACTACATTTAAAGCAGAATTTTGGTAATGATGTAAATTTTCTCTTTTAAGCATTATTCTTCCATATTATTAAAAAGTACTATCCCTTCACCTACATTGTCAATTACATAGGTAGGAATATATTGATCTTGTAATTTATTTATAGTTTTTTGTTGTAGTTTAGTCGGTTTTTTACCTTTAGCTTTAAATTCAATAATAATAATTTTACCGTCTTTAAAGAAAATTCTATCAGGAACAGAACGGTTACCTGGACTAACCCACTTATAACATAACCATCCTAAATATTTAGCATGGTTACAAACTTTAGTTTCAATCTCTGATTCTCTCATAAATAATGTCTACATTTAATTTTTTAAGCATATCTATTCCAGATGTGTCAGCATATTCATCAGAATAAATAACTGTTTTACAAGATGTATTTGCGATCAATTTAGCACAAACAATGCAAGGAGATGTTGTAATATAAATTGTGTCAATATCCATTACATTATCACATTGGAGCAAAGCATTTTGTTCTGCATGTGTTGCCATACATGAATTTAAGCCTTGAGATGATTTTTGTTTTTCACCTCCACAAGGTTTATCTATACAATGCTGGAAATTTTTTGGAACACCGTTATATCCTGTTGCTTTTATATGCCCATGTTTATTTATAATAACGCAGCCAACAGAACGCCTTGGACAAGTTGATCTAGTAGCAACTAATCTTGCTATTTTTAAGAAATATTGATTTTTTGATTCTCTTTGCATTATTTTATAATTTTAAGATTATATTTTTAAACATTTTAATTATAAAGCCTTATTTTTTAAAAGTAAAATAAATTTTAGTTATTGTAAATTAATTGTCTATATTCTTCTACAGTTAAATTATTTTCTTTTAAAATTTTATCGTCCGAAGGATGTTCAGGTTTATTGAAAGTGTCAATAAGGCCTAACTCTAACATCTTTTTTTGTCTTCCAAAAGGATGGTCAATTATATTGCTACTATTCCAGGTTGAATCTAAACAAAGATGGTCATAATCTGATCCTGGTTTAATATAATTTTCAATCCATCGTATAAAATCGCAAGCAATATCTTCAGAATTATATGGAACTGCTCCTGTGTCATTATAAATTTTATCTGTTAAAGCATCAAGAAAATCTAATTGCTTCATTCCTTTAGGCCTTTCTGCTAAATAGTTTAAACATTCTATTGCATTTTTACCATAAAAGAAATGTGATTCTCTATTTATAAATCTAGGAAAAAAATCCGCAATGTCAGCCAAAGTTGCAGCATATTGGAATCTAAATACTTTAAAACCTCTTGCTTTATTGAATCTTTCTAAAAATCCCATTAATGTTCTGAAATTTTTAGCTGATCCAGTTTGTAAATAATTAGCAAAATCTTTACATAATCCTGGTAAATGTTCACACATAAAATAATCTCCTCCTAATTTATAATCTCCTTGAGCTTTAGGAAAAGGTGCTATTTGATAGCCTACGCTTGTAAATTTAGGTCCTTTAAATTCTTTTATTACTTTAACCATATCTTCTACAGAATCACAAGTATGGAAATGTAAAAGAATAGAATTATAATAACCAGATGGATTTTTAGCATAATTAATACCTGATCCTGTAAGTCTATGAACAAAAAAGACAAATAACCATTCAGGCAAATCCCATAATTCTGTGTGAAATTTATCAACTATTTCTTTTCTCCATTTAGGCATTTTTGCTTTATATGGGTGAGTTTCATAATCATGCCATATATCTAAGACTAATTGAGTAAAACCTGCATATTTTCTTGCACATACATCATAAAGATAAACATTCTTTATTAGATCATCATCCCATGGAGTTTCTTTATATGGAACTAATCCTAAATTACAATTTTCATGCTGCCATTTAGAAATTTTAGCATAATAAATAAATTCTTCGTAATATTTTGTTGTCTGTAAATTATGCATAGTCAAAAGCTGATTGATCTCCCCATTCTCTAACTCCATCAATATCTTTCCAATTAGATATTTCTGAAAGTCTATTTTCTATTTGTTTATCTGATCCTACGTTTATAAATATAGCACCAGGTTTTCCTTCATCAATAAATCTTTTATATGCTTTTGCATCATAAGTAGTTGTAGTATTAAACTCGGGCATATATTCTGATTTTTGATAAAAAGATCTATGGTAAGATACTACATCAGCATTTCCTTTTTCTCCATCTTTAATATTTCTTGCTACAGCAACGCCTTTAGCATCAGCATTAGGCCAACCTATTTGTAAAGCTCTTATCATAGTTCCTGTTGAAACTGCGCAATAAAATTCTGTAGGTTCACCATAAATTAATCTATGATTTTCACACATATTTATTAATCCTGCAGTAACTTCAGGAGTATTTGCTAACCCGAAAGGTAAAGCAATAGCATTAAATTTTTCTGCCCAATCACGAATCCAAGAATTTAAACAAGGCATAGCTGGAATCTTAACGAATCTTAAATCACAATTCTTATAAGCTAAAACAACAGCTTGATGAGGCGTTACTTGTTTTGATGCTGCTGCAAAGAATACTGTCTTTTTATTATATATTTCTGAAAGCATTGCAATAGCTTCAGCAGCATGTCCTACTCTTGGAGCAGCATAACCTAATAAATTTGATCCCATTTCAGCAATAAACTTTTCTGCCCCATAGGCTTTTAATCCACATGGCCCTTTAGCAAAGTCTAAAATAAAAATATCATCTCTTTCAGGAGATGGATAAAATTCAGGCATAGGAAGTTTTGATTTAAACTCCCCATATAAATTCAAATAATATTCTCTACATTCTCCGAATTGTATATTATGGAAAAGTTGATCTTTATTTTTATTTGATTCAGTTATTTCATACATTTTAATTCCAATTATAAATTGATCGATAATATTTAGGAGCTATGTGCACAGATGAGTGTAATTCCATTATTTCTTTTGCATATTCATCTCCTGGCATTGTATACCATTCTTTAGGTGGTTCTATAAGATCAAAGTCAAAACAATAATCGTTAAGATATTTTATAAAGTCAAATGTAAATTTTAATCTTTCCCATCTTGCTCCATAAAAATTTTGTCCTTCGAATTGTCCTGTTTTAGGTAGTTTTCTTAATTCGTGTTCTATAGGAACAGGAGCACAAACTTTTATAGGGATGTTATAAAAATTTTGCCATTTAATTATTTCTTTGGCATATAGATCAGCAAATTCTTTTGCAGTAAATGTTTTTAATCTTAATAAATGAAACCTTATATCAATTGATCCTAAACATAATGTTATTTCTTTAATCTTTTTAGGTTTATTTTGGTAATTTAAAAATGAATCTAGTCCTGATTTACAAATTACACTATATAATGTTTTTCCATTTAATCTTGTTATTGCTTGATCTTTAGTTGAAAATGCTAGCGTGTGACTATCACCTATGATCCATTTATCTAAGTCAAGCGATTCCATTGGAAGATATTTTGCTTTATTCAATATCTTTTCAAATTTTTCTAAGAAGTCAAAATCAACCATTTCTGAAGTTGTTTTTGCACCGATTCGTTTTTCTATTTGAGAAATATAATTACAATCTTTTATTTTCCAATCTAAAGAAAATAATTTAGCTTCATTATCTACTGCTTCCATTAAATTATAACAATTTGAAACTATATCATCATTGAATCCTCCAAATAAGTTCAAAGATCCATGAAAATTAACCCCATGGTCAATATAAATATTTTCATAGTCTAATAAATCAGTTTCTTTTGTTGCTATGTCAGCATCTAATCTTTGCGCCCACATAAGTGCCCATCCTCTAATATGGCTTTTTTCTGATTTAGGAATTGGAGTAAAAGGATTATAAATTACAGATTTTTTCATTTTATTTTTATTAATTTTATCATTTTATTAGATCAAAATGTCTAGGGTAAATATGAAGAGTTGCAGCATTCCAAAATAAATGCCCAAAACGCAAATGTTTATAAGTCTTCTTTAATTGTTTATATGCTAAGTCATGAACAAAATGATGCCAATAAGAATCGTTCTTATAACCAAATATTGCATCATTACTTCTCATATAAACATGATAATAAAGATAATCGTTTCTTATCATTAATTGAACACTATATGTGCACATAAAATCATTCATACCATCTCTTACAGCATCTGCATGCATAGATGGACGAATATAAATCATGGTTGCTTGTCTTGATAATTTACCATTTTCTAATTTAGCTATGGCATTTTCAAATTGACTTCCATTCTCTTCTGAAAATATACACCAACCGTAATTTGAGTTTATCCAACCATCTTTTGTTGCAACTTCTTTCCATATAGAAGGGATTTTGCCTTCTATATCATTTACATTTCTACTTTGACTTAAATACCATTTTACTTCTGATTTAGCGTATTTTTCATTTAACTCTCCAAATATTACTAAATCATTAGAAATAAATGAAGCATTTAATATCTCATAAGTTCCATTATCAGAAAGTAATTTATTTTCTTTAAGTCTTATAAATTCTTTTCTTATATGTTCTACATTATATCGTTCCATTATCCTAAAAATCTTTTTGTTATATTGCCTCTATTATCATATTGTATTTGATTTTCAGTAAAAAATTTTTTACCTTTTTCCGTTAAATATTTGCTATCTAATTTATCAAAATATTCTAATATTTTTTCTTTATCTTTTAAAAACCCTTCTAAAAGTTTTGCATAACCAATTATATCATGAATATTATCAATATAATTAGGATCACCACAAACGCATCTTGCTATCTTATGAAATATCATGTGGAAAGCTTCAATGTGTTCTTCTTCTAATAAATCATAATTAGGTGCCTGTTTTAACACATTGCAAAGTCGTTGTGTTATTTTAGCATTATGTTCAAAAGATCCATATCTAGATCCTCTTTCTTTTAACGTTTTATCTATTTTATTTGTCATTTTCAATTTTAATATAGTTAATAAGAGTTAAAGAATCAGCTGAAGCTTCTTTTTTAAATTCTTGCTCAATCTCTCTGATTTGATATTGAGATAATAAAGATTTATCTGTATAAATAAAAGAATTACCGTAACCGATTAAATTTTTCTTAGAATAAACATAACTTATAAAAAATTTATTCTTTTTTATATTAGTCATAATTTTATTTAGTTTAGTTTATTTTCAGAGATTAATTTTTCTATTGGATCATTCATAAATTCGAATAATGTCATTTGTTTAGGTCTATCTTCAACTAAATCACTCAAGTCAGGAGCAGTCCAACCTTTAGGCTTAACTAAATCTAATTGGAATGATCCACGTTTTTGATTTTGCCCTATTTCTTTTTGACAATTAGCAATCATAACTCTTTCAAAAGCTTCTTCAAAAACTTCAAGCATACCTTGTCTTTCAGCAGTTCCGAAAGCAAATACAACAAGATCAACTAAAGCATCTAATTGATCTTCTTTAGTTTCAGCTTCTTTGTATTCGTCCAATTCTTCTTGCATTGCACAAATTCTAAACTTCTTTTCTTCATCAGAAAATTTTACTTTTTCCGAAGTTATACCAAATTTGGTATGCATTTCTTTAACTAATTTTAGCATTGTATTCATTTTAAATTATATTTCAATTAATAAGTCTTTATAAAGCTCTCTCGCATCTTCTTCGTTAACTACTTTTTGAAGATCTCTTTTACGAAGTTTAATAACTTCTTTCATAGCTTTAACATCGTAACCTGCATTTCCTGCAGCTTCAAACGCTTCTCTAATTTCTAAAAGAATATCGTCTTTTTCAGAAATTTTCTTTTCAATATGTTCGACCCTATTTTTAAGATCTTGTTTAGTTTCATTTGTAATTGTGTTATTTATCATTTTATTTTAGATTAAAGGTTAATAATTTATATATTATAAAACATAATTTTTTATTTGTAAACTATATTTTAGTAAAATTTTAAATTATAATTCAGTAATTCCAAGATCGTCTAAAATCGACATTGATTCTTCAATATATCGATCATAGTCAATATCTTTTGGAAATTCACAATTCAAATCCATAATTGGCCTAGATCCTTCAGATTTTGCCACTTTAGGAAATGTTCCTGTTTTATTAGGCTTTTTGTATTTAATAACGTCTCCGTTAGTTGAATAAATCCACCTTACGACGCGACCTAAATATGTGTCTTTATAAGTTGCTCCTCCCGTTACACTCCTTACATGCAAGAATTCTTTTAAATCTTTACAATTTCTGATAGTTTCAGAAATAGGAATATTATCAACTAAAAGTTTTATTACTGCATTTATAATAATTGTTGCTTGAGGATTTTTTTGAAGTGAATCAAGAGTAAATATACCTTTTCCTTTATAGCCATAATCAGTTATTGCTAAATAATTATTAACATCTCTTGAGTAAAGCGCTTTATATCTAGTTTCTTCTAAAACAAAACCTGTAGTTAGTTCCCAATCAAAACAAATAGAATCATATCTTTCATATTGCTCTTTAGTTAATAATGACACAAACCCATCTGTATTAGATGAAATTACTGAAATATCATTATTTTCTAATTCTTCAATAAGCATTAACAAAGAAAGTTGCCCCGTTAATGTTACAGCAATCATTAAGTCAGGTGAGTATAAAGCTGAGTATTTACTTCCTAATTTACCAAATGATCCATTAATAACAATCTTTAATGATTCATTTACTATCTTATTACCTTCTTTTTTAGCTTTAAGCCTTTCCTCTACAATTTCTTTATATACGTCTAAAAAAGGTGTTCCTAAATGTCTTGGATAAAGTTTTTGATTTAAAATAATAGATGGATAATAAGACGCAACATCTTTATCTATTAAAAATTGATGTTCTGTTGGTATTATAGCTTGTTTCTTTTCTGTTGAGTGAATACCACCTATTCCTAATTGATAAATAGAATTTCCTAATTCTATTTTAGCATTTTTTAAAACTGAAGGTAATTTAATTGATCCTTTACCATCTAATTCAAAATCATTTGTTTTAATTATTTCTAATATATCTTTTAATTGTTTTGATTTAAATGAAATAAAATCAGGAACTTCATATTTAAAAGTTTTTCCATTAGGTATTTTAGGAGTTTTACAATATATTCTTTTCTTTGTTAATTCTGATTTAATAACAACTTCTGCTATTTGTGCATCTGATTTAGAAAGTAAATCTTGTCCGTATTTATTAGACATATCTACTCTTAGTTTTATTCTATCTTCAATTTGGCGATATAAGTCAATTGTTGTATTAAGATCATTAATACAATATGACTTAGTCTCTTCCATTTCATTTTTTGATAATATAGAATTAGGTTCAATCGGAAGATCTTGTAATTTATCAGAGTGCATTCTGCCTCCATATAATTTTAAGCTTACTCTAACTCCAGGTGAAGGTTCTTGAATATCAAAATGTTTTATTGAATTAGGCCAGGATAAACTGAAGTTTTGCAATGTTTTCCATCCAGGAGAGTTGTTTTCAATAATGTAATTAGATAGCTTACATATTTCTTTTGCTGTTTTTTCTTGTAAAGCAAAAAGAATAATTGGCATATCATAATTTCTACTATTAAAACCAAATGTCGTTCTAACAGTCATTATTTGTTGAAGTTTTTTTAATGAGTTTTCATCTAATGAAGAGCTTTCACCTTTTATCTCAACGGTAAAAGTTTTTTGATTATCTATATTCTTAAATGCGAATAATGTATAATTTGGATAGACTTCACAGTCCAATACAACTAAATCTTTCATGTTACGTTCCTTGAATTAATAATTTATTTGCGCTTAAAAGTGACATTATGAAGCGCCAAGGAACGTTGAAACATCAACATAATGCCACATTTAAACGCAAAAAGTGCTAGTCTTTCCTAGCAGTCAGATAGTTAATTACTCTATCAATCGCCTTTCGGCTATTTGGCTCGGTCGTAGGGAAAAGCCCGATCTCCGTCCAAAATTCTTTTATAATTCGTCTAAATCTTCAAAATCATCTGTAACATCAACAGGACCCATTCCAAATGGTTCACCGTCTTTTACAAATTGAACTCCGTAAAGATTTGCGTTAATTCTTTTTCCGTAAGCATTGTTTTGGACCCAGAAATCAATAACTGCATTTACATAACAACCGGCATATAATTTTTCATCATCTGCAGTTAATGGAGTTTTGTCTCTGTCAATAACAGTTGGTCTTTTAGAATTAGAAGCTTTTAAACTCCAATTTCCTTCGAAATTATCTAATTGAGATTCATCACCATCTTTAATACAGTATTTATCTGATGGGACTTTAACTTTAGCTTCAGCAATTAATTTTGCTATTTGCTCGTCAATTTGTTTTTTCAAAGCTTCATCTTTTTTGTCAATCAAAAGTGTTGCTTCATATTTACCTTCTTTACCATCAAAAACAGATTTTTGAAATAAAGACGGGAAAGATAGTCTTGCATTTTTTATTATGATTTTAGTCATTTTATTTATAAATTAAATTAATAAAGGTTATATTGGCTAAACTCTTCAGACCAAGCTCGCCACTGCTTGATGACACAATTAAGTGTTTCGTTATTTATATTATAATATGCTAAATTTTAAAAGTAAAATAAAATTTAGCATATATTAAATATTTTATAAATATTTTTTCCAATTAATATTCAAATATTTTTCTTTCTGTTTAAAATCTAGCATATCATTAGTTGTTGTAATTTTTTTTCCTTTAATAGAATATAAAGTATAAATTCTTGAAAATTTTTTTGTAATACTATGCATTGTTTCTTCTAATCTAAAGGCTGCTATAATATCGCCTTTTTCATTTAGGATTTGATTTTGTCTATTCATTTTTATTTTCATAATTATTTTAATTTAAGTTGCTATTTAATGGGACTAGGTCTTCTGATAAAGTATTTGTTATTATCAATTCATGTAATCTTTTTCTATTACCTAAGATATTACAATCAAATTCATATAGGGGTAGTTTTCCTGAATCTTCTATCCATTCTATGAAAAAGCAACCTAAGTAAAATTTTATTTTACCTGTTTTTATATCACATTTCCCTTCTATATTTTTTCTAAAATAACCATCAGTTGCTTTTACAATATCTCCTTCAAATATTATGTTATCATTGTAATCTACAAAACCTGAACTTTGTTCAATAATGAATCTTGTGCAATTGCTTTTTATTATTTGACCTAAAAATAAAGTATAATCGTCAAAAGGACATTCACTTTCAACTACAAATTTTTCTATTCTAGGGCTTCCATAACCATAATAATTTTTTAAATATTTTTTATTTTCTCTATCATAAATTCTAAATTTAAATCTATCTATTTTATTCATAATTATTTTAATTTAAGTTAAAAAGGACAGTCTGGGTCGGGTAATTCCTTAACCTCTTCCTTTTCTTCTTCTATTTCCAACATCTCTAACAAGAGAATAAATTTGCGCCGCAATAGTTGTAAAACTAATGGTTGTCGCAACACCTATAATACCATCACTTGCTGTGTCTCCTATTTCCTCTCTGCTTGAAGAACTTGCTACGATTCCTAATAAACAAACTGTATTTATTATTGCACCGACTGTATTTGTTGTACTTATTGTTGGCATAATATTATTATTAAAGTTAATTACTATTTAATTTATTATTAAATATTTTATTTTTTCTACTATCACTTTTTTTATAATATAATAAAGTATCTAAATCATGAAATAAATTAGATATTAAAATATTGTCATTTAATTTTAATTCTGATTTATGATTTTTAAATTTAGAAATTATATTTTCTAATAATACAATTGCTTCTTCAATTGTATCACATTCTTTTATTGTTTTCATAGTATTATTTTTTGTTTAAATTTTATCGAAATGATCTATTGTTTTAGTAACTTCTTTTCTCTTGTCAGAAGCAGGTACTAATTGGAGTTTTCCTTCAGGCTTATAAGTAAGTTTTTCGACTTCATCTTTT
>Ga0228639_1000072_pt1 | contig 40212 bp, 48 predicted proteins | sample 50DmetaG_FD_190532 | JGI IMG/M metagenome (GOLD analysis project Ga0228639, IMG submission 190532) | Seawater microbial communities from Monterey Bay, California, United States - 50D | ecosystem: Environmental > Aquatic > Marine > Coastal | place: USA: California | collected 2016-10-18
ATCAAAAAATATCCAGCTAAGTTATGTCTACACAATTCCTACACGGCGTAGAAGTTATTGAAATCAATGATGGTGCGCGTCCTATTCAAACAGTTAAATCAAGTGTAATAGGACTTGTTGGTACAGCGCCACAAGGCCCAGTAAATACACCAACCTTAATTCTTGGCTCAAGAGCAAAAGCAGCCGAAATCTTCGGTGAAAATAATGATGCCAATAAAGATTATACCATACCAAAAGCTTTGGATGGAATATTCGATCAAGCTGGTGCAATGGTTGTCGTGATAAATGTTGCTGATCCAGCAAATCCTGCCCATTTAACAACTGGCATTCTTGATCCTGCTAATATCATAGATGCCGATGTTGTTGGTGGCGTTGATGGAGCAACTGGTCAATATAAAGGTGTTCACGCTCTTTTGTCAGCAAATACAGAGCTTGCGGTAACTCCAAGAATCTTGATTGCCCCAAATTTCACGCATGATATGCCAAGTGGCAATGCTAATCCTGTGGTTAGTGAACTTCTAGGAATAGCAGAAAACCTAAGAGCGATTATTATTGCCGATCTTCCAAACACCAATGACACCGATGCAATCGATTATGTAGGTGACTTTGGATCCGCCAGAGTATTTGCGGTTTATCCTTGGGTAAAAGTTTTAGATAGTTTGGGTGTAATAGTTGAAGAACCATCATCTGCAAGAGTAGCTGGTTTAATTGTAAAATCTGATAATGACAGAGGATTTTGGTGGTCGCCATCAAATCTGGTAATTAATGGCATTGTGGGAATTTCTAAGCCAATAGATTTTGTTTTAGGGGATATAAATTCAAAAGCTAACTACCTCAATGAAAATAACATCACAACCATAATTCAAGAAAGTGGTTTTAGATTATGGGGCAACAGAACTTTATCAGCTGATCCTAAATGGGCATTTCTTCAAGCAAGAAGAACTGCTGATATGATTAATGATTCTCTTCTTAAAGCTCACCTATGGGCAGTGGACAGAAATATCACCAAAACCTACATCGAGGATGTTTTGGAAGGAGTTAATAATTATTTAAGATATCTAAAAAATATCGGAGCGATTATTGGCGGAACTGCCTTTGCTGATCCTGAATTAAATACTCCTGATCAAATAGCTCAAGGCAAAGTTACTTTTGAGTTTGACTTCACTCCTCCTTATCCAGCAGAACATATAATCTTTAGATCAAGAATGACTGATGATTATTTGTCTGAAATTATTTAACCCCAAATATAAAGAAAAATGATTCCAAAAATATTAAAGAATTTCAATCTCTTCATTGATGGTAGAGGTTATGTTGGTAAATGTGATGAGGTTAATCCTCCAAAATTATCTATAAAATCAGAAGAATATAAAGCTGGTGGGATGGACGCTCCCATAGCTATTGATATGGGAATGGAAAAGCTGGAAGCTTCATTTACATTATCAGAATATGACAAAGATGTTTTAAAGCAATTTGGCCTTATCAGTGGCAATGGTGTTCAAGTAACACTTCGAGGTGCTTTGCAAGATGATGCAACTACGTCACCAATAATCATCAAACTTCGTGGCATGTATTCGGAAATGGATATGGGCAAATTTGCAGCAGGTGAAAAAGGAACTTTAGCCTGCACAATTGCTTGTAGATATTACAGCCTAGAAATTGATGGTGAACAGTTAATCGAAGTTGATATCGACAATATGACCAGAATTATTGGCGGTGTTGATAAAATGACAGAAATTCGTGATGCTATTGGAATTTAGAATAAAAATTTCTATTATTGAGTATTTGATAATATGAATATTTTAATTTTATGATAGGTAGCTCTCAATATACTTCTAGAATTGTCGCTTTTATAGATATACTTGGCTTTAGGAATCTCATATCTTCTTTAGTAAAAGATTCAAAGCTACACAGGAATATATATCAATCTCTTTCTTTATTAAAACATCGTGGCCAATTATCGGGCAATGAAAAAACAAGCTTTAGTAACTTAGAGGTTTCTACTTTTTCTGACTCAATTGTCATATCCACTGAAAACAACAATGCTATTTCGCTCATTTATGCTTGTGGTTGGATTCAGGCTGAACTTTTTCAATTAGGAATATTAACAAGAGGCGGAATATCATCTGGTTTAATGGTTCACAAAGATAACATTATGTATGGTGAAGGTCTTCTAAAATCATATGATTTAGAGACTAAATGCGCTATTTATCCACGAATATTAATTGATTCAATGTTGGTTAATAACTTTAACCAAAAAATTAAAACATTTTTCTTATCAAAAGATGTCGACGGATTATGGTTTGTTGACCCTTTTAAATTTGATGCCTCTGCAAACATAGTAGATGACGCTATTGCCGATGGTTATGACCCAAGAGAAATATATTTCTCTGAACTCCTTCAATGTATTGAGAAGAATATTAAAGACGCAAAAAGTGATAGCGTATTTGCAAAATGGAAATGGCTTAAAAGTAAAGCAGAGCCTGCACAAAAAGAATATATAAAAACACGAAAATCCAATATTTCAAAAATATTTAGATCAACTTAAAAAATGCAAAATATTAAATTAAATTATCCAATCAAATCAGATGGTACAAATATCGCTGATTTGAATATGAGAAGATCAAAAGTCAAAGATCGCCTTGTTGTTGCCAAAATGAAATCTGCAAGTGACGAAGAAAAAGAAATCCGTCTTTTCGCTAATCTTTGCGAGGTGCAGCCATCAATTATTGAAGATCTGGATGAGTCTGATTATGCAACTTTACAAAAGGCATATATGGATTTTTTCAAATCCGAGGGAATATCAGACGAGCCATCGTTATTCTCTCAAAAATAACCCATTGGCCACTTTCAGAAATTATTGAGCTAACTGAAGAAGAATTTTGCTTATTTTATGATGAAGCGATTTTGATCCAAAAAGAAACTAACGAAATTTAATTAAATTATGCCAGCTACTAAAGCATCAGTTTCAGTTTTAATTGGTGCAGAAATAGGTAAATCTTTTAAAGGAGCTTTTGGATCTGCAAATAAGCAATTATCTTCTCTTGGCTCTACTATTAAAAAAGTAAGTGATAGAGCTTCCCAAATTGAAGCCTTCAAGAAATCATCCAGAGCTACTAAAGAATCCGGAGTTGCTTATCGTGATGCCAGACAAAAACTGAGTATATTAAGCAAAGAAATCGCCAACACCAACAGTCCAACTAAACAGCTTCAAAATAACTTTAGAAAAGCTAAAAGACTAGCTGATCAAACAAAAAGATCATTTCTTGAAACCGCTAGTTCTACAAGGCAAATGGGCAAAGCTCTTCGCTCCTCTGGGATCGACATTAAAAACTTTAATAAAGAACAGTCAAAATTAAGTAAAAATCTTAATGTTCTAAAGAGACGCCAAACAAGCTTACAAAATAACCAGAATGCCAAAGATGCCAATCTTGGTAAAAGAGCAAATTATCGCTCTCAAATGGTGGATGCTGTCGCTCTTGGTGGAGCTCTTTATTCTGCCGTTCGTCCGGCTGTAGATTTTGAACTGGCTATGGCAAAAATTGGCGCAATTACCAATGAAGCAGCAGGTGGTAAAGGCTTTAAGAGTCTAACAAAGCAAGCAAGAGAGCTAGGGCGTACTACGCAATATACAGCAAGTCAAACTGCAGAAGCTATGCAATTTCTTGGTATGGCAGGACTTAGCACTAATCAAATTTTAGCGGCAACTCCAAGCGTTTTAAATTTGGCAATCGCTGGAAATATGGATCTCGGCAGAACTGCAGATATTACTTCCAATATTCTAACTGGTTTTAATATGGAAGCGGAAAGGACTGGTGAAGCAGCTGATATTTTAGCTCAAGCAAGTAGATCGACAAATGTTAATGTTGAGATGCTTGGGCAAACCATGAAATTTATTGCTCCTGCCGCAGCAGCAGTTGGTGGAACTCTAAAAGAGACCGCTACTCTTGCTGGTGTTTTAGGTGATGCTGGTATTCAGGCATCAATGTCAGGCGTAATGTTAAGATCTGCATATCTTCGACTTGCTGCTCCAGCGAAATCAGGAGCAAAGGCTCTTGGTAAAATGAGAGAGGAAATGGGAGTTAGCGCAGAAGAAATGCCTGATGTTGCCAAAGAAGCTCTACTTGCTCAAAAAAGATTATCAGGAATTGGAGTTAAAGTTTTCGATAATGGCAAGATGCGATCAATGGTTACCATCTTAAAAGAAATGGCTGTTGCCATGAAAGATGCATCTGATGAAGAAAAATTATCCACAATAAAAGATATTTTTGGAACAAGAGCAACCTCTGGTGCGTTGGCAATTTTTAAATCTGTTGAAACTGGCAGGCTAGATGAGGTTGAGCAAAAAATTAATAATTCCACTGGCGCTGCCAAGGAAATGGCAGATCGGTTAAAAAATACTACTGTTGGTGCATTTAAAGAATTTGGATCAGCTATTGAATCGGTTGGAATATCAATTGGCTCAGTTTTACTTCCAGCATTTGCAACTATTGCCAGAAAGGCAGCGAGTATCGCAGGGAGAATAAGTATTTTAGCAGAAAAGTTTCCAGTTCTTACCAAATATATCGGTCTAGCGGTAGCTGGATTAATCAGTTTTAAAGTAACGGCAATTGCCACTGGCTATGCTTTTACCTTCTTAAAAGGAGGTTTTTTAGCAGCTAAGGGAAGTATTATCGCCTTTAGAACCGCAATGACATTAATGAGCTTTGCTGTCCCAACTGTGATTACCGCTATTAAAGCACTGGGCATTGCTGTAATGACAAATCCGATTGGCTTAATTATTGGAGGGATTGCAATTGCAGCAGGACTTCTAATTGCCAACTGGACTCCTGTTGGTGAATTCTTTAAAAATCTTTTTAGTGGAGTTATTGGCTGGGTGCAAAAAGCATTTGCATGGGTTGGTAAATTATTAAAACCACTTGAGAAAGTTGCTGGCATTGTTGGCAAAGGTTTTAAATCTGTAGCTGGAGTATTTTCTGGTGATGAAAATAAAAGCCAAAAAATAGGAGATACCGTAAAAGAAATTGAAGATAACTCCTTCTCTGATCAGCAATTATTAGAAACTAGCAATATCTCAAATATTGCTGGTAATAGTTCCAGTTCAAATATTTCTATCTCCGCACCAATTACCATTAATGCTAGAACTGACGCTGATGAAAAAACCATCGCCAATCAAGTGCGAATAGCAATTGACGAGGTAATGCATAAATTTGCGGTTAGAAAGCAATCTTTAAATTACGATTAGCCATGGCATTAGATTTTTTCAAAAATATCAGCAGCAAGCTAACTGTGAATAGCCTGCTCAAAATAGATATGATGATGATTTTGGGAGCTTATCGTTTTGCTGTAAAAAACTCTGCTTATCAAACTCTAAAAAGACAAAGCGAATATAAATGGCAGGAAGTTAATAGACTGGGCAGTAATCCAGCTCTGCAATTTACTGGCTTTGGCGTTGAAACAATTGATCTTGAGGGAATTATCTATCCTCATTTTAAAGGTGGATTAAAGCAAATTACTCTAATGAGATCTCAAGCTGGTCTTGGCAAGCCATTATTTCTAATATCAGGAAATGGCTTCGCCTTTGGCAGATGGTGCATTTCTAAAATATCAGAAAATCAGAGTAATTTTTTAAAAGATGGCAGCCCCAGAAAAATAGAATTTTCCATCACATTAAAGAGATATGGTGAGGATAAAAAGAGGGGAACAAAAGGAATTATTCAAAATATTGCATCGAGTTTATGAGCATCATTTATACAACGAGGGATGGTGATATTTTGGATCAAATTTGCCAGAATTATTATGGCAGTACAGTAAAAATAGTTGAGCAAGTTTTGGAAGCTAATCCTCATTTATCTGAACTAGATGCTGTTTTTGAAGCTGGAGTCAAAATTACCTTACCAGAAATAACAATTCAAAAAGAATCTGAAATAGTAAAGCTCTGGACATGAAGCCAATATTTAAAGTCAAGACGGATGATAAAGATATCACTGACACTTTATTACCAAGATTAGTGTCTTTAAATATTACCGATGAAACTGGTCTTGTTTCTGATAAGGCAGAAATCCTACTCGATAACAGAGATAATATTTTAGAAATTCCACCAAGAGGCACAAATCTTGAAATATCTCTTGGTTATGAGAATCAGGATTTAGTTTTGATGGGAAGCTATATTGTAGATAATATTGATCTATCCTCGCCACCATCAAGGATGAGGATTATTGCTAAAGCCAGTAATACAAAAATCAAAGATTTAACCAACAAAATCAGATCACCAAAAAGCAGATCATGGCATGAATATAGCCTAGTTGGCATAGTAAGTAAAATTGCCAAAGAGCATAAATTCATATCTCTAATTGATGAATATTTTGAGCAAATCTACATAGCTCATATTGACCAAACCAATGAGAGTGATCTGTCATTTTTAACTAACTTCGCCAGAGATTATGACGCTTTCATTAAGTTCGTAGCAGGAAAGCTAATTTTTGCCAAAAAGAATAAAGGCACAACCATCACTGGTAAGGAGCTACCAAAATTAGAACTTTCTGAAAATCAAATATCTAGCTGGAGATTAAATATTCTTGATCGAGGTAAGTTTGGCAAAGTCATTGCTAAATATCACGACTTTGCAACCGCAGAAGAAAAGAAGGTCGCATCTGGAACAGGTGAGCCTGATTATGAGATGCGATACACATTCACAGATCAAAATAGAGCCTTGGAAGCCGCTAAAGCAAAATTAGCAGAATTTGAGAGAGGAATAAGCAAATTAGAAATATCACTTCCTGGTAATCCTATTTTAAGCGCTGAGAGCAAAATAATAATACCAGATATCAAATATCTAAAAAACAGGACATGGATTGTTGAAGCCATAACTCACGATATCAGTGACCAAGGTTATCAATCCACTATTAACGCCGTAGAAAAATTTTAAAATGCTCGGAAAAGAAGATAAAAAATTAAGCCAAATAACTCTCACTTCAATTGAGCTAGAAGAGCTTTTAACCAAAGCTTCAAAGCAAGGTGCCAAAGCTGCTCTAAAGGAGATTGGTTTAGATGATGATTTAGCCTATATGGATATTGCCAATTTGCGGGAATTGCTCAAATCACTACGCATGGCAAAAAAGCATGCTTTTAAGGTTTTTATCAGATGGATGATTTTTGGATTTATGACTCTGATTACCGCAGGGTTTATAGCTCTTATTGGTGATCATATAAAATTTAAATAAATAAAAAATGCCAAAATATTCAAATAGGTCAAAAGAAAAATTAGCGAGTTGTCATCCTGATTTGCAGAAACTTTTTAATGAAGTCATTAAAAATTATGATTGCACAATTATTGAAGGCTTTAGAAGTAATGAATGTCAAGAAGAGCTTTACTGCCAAGGAAAATCAAAGCTAAAAGCAGGAAAAAGTAAACATAATCAAAACCCATCTCTAGCAATTGACGTCGTTCCATATCCAATAAATTGGAATAATAGGATCGGATTTTATCACTTCGTTGGCTATGTAAAAGCTACAGCAGATCAACTCAATATTAAAATTAGATGCGGAGCTGATTGGGATAATGACAATGATTTACATGATCAGACATTTTTTGATTTACCACATTTTGAATTAATAAATTAGCAAGCATGACTAACAAATTTTTACAAGATTCCAAAGGTAATAAATCCTCTAAAAGATTATGGGGCTCAATCCTTCTTGGATCAGGAATTATATTTTCCATTATTTTATTTGCTTACTCACTTTATCAAGGAGCAGCAGATGCGGCAACAGCTCTCGGTATTATTAACATGTTTTTAATTGCTGGTGGAAGCTTGCTTGGTATAGGGGTTTTTGAAAAAGGAATCAAAAAATGATAGAAACAATAATAATCAAATCAGTGATATTTTTGGCAGGAATTTGCACCATTTTTGGCTTTGGATTTTTTAAAGGCAAAAAATCAGCAGAAATTAAGCAACTCAAAAATAATATTAAAGATGCAAAAAAATCTAAAAAGAGGCAAGTTAATCGTAGGAATGATAGTATTTCTACTGTTAAACGCCGGATGCAAAAGTACGTCCGTAAATAATCTATGTCTGTGGGCAAACCCAATTACAATTACCGAGTCTGAGTTAAATTCTTTAAGTGAAGAAACCCTTCGTCAGATTGATAATTTTAATCAGGAGTTTGAGGAAAGATGCGGTTAAATTAATTTACTAAAAGTTCTGATTTGTTAATTTTAACTTTGCAGCTATGACAATCTCTATCTTTAAAAAATAAGCTTTGGCCATCAAATTTAACATCCCATCTGGCGCTTTGGTCATCTTTATAAAAAAGAGATTCACCTGTTTTTAAATTATCAATTTCTTGCCAATTTTTTGGGTAGATGATGACTGAAAAATCTATTCCTACCGAGATTTTTCTAAAAACTCCCCAATCATATTTTTCTTTGGTAACTTCAATTTTATTTGCTTGATTTAAGTAAGTCATTTTTCGTTATTTTTTGTTTATAAAAAGCCCTTAAGCTAGGTATAGTATAGCTTGGCGACACCTTAACATCAAGTTAATAAGAAGAAAAATATCAATATTTTGTAACTATTTTTGAAGAATTTTTATGCGTGATATCTTTAGTAAAGCTGTAGATACCCTTCTAAACTTAGAAAGAAGTTTTTACGATATACTACCTAATGTTGAAGCTCCTATTTTTAGGCAATCATAGTAGTGTTTTGAAAATCCTGCTTTTTCCATTAGATTGCCAACAAGTGAGATGTCATAGTTTGCTCTATATGTTTTAAATTGTTTACCATCAAAAGTGGCAAATGATGCCCTTGGATCTCCATCTCTTGGTTGCCCAACCGAACCCGGATTGCAATAAGTTTGATTCTTAAAAACTTTTATTATCTGTCTATGAGTATGTCCTGATGCAAAATACTTGGCATTAATTTTGGCAAAATATTCCTCTTCGGGTTCTTTGATATATTCATCGATAGGGTTTGTCCATCCTCCATGCACCATTACAAAGTCACTGTGTTTTCTAAAAACCGGTAACTGTGAAAGCCAATCGTAATTTTCTTTTGTAATAATCTTTTTTTGATATTCTATACAATTATTAACACTTTTAGATCTTAAACAAAAGCTTTGTGCCACTATGTACCAATCATGGTTTCCCATGATGCATTTTATATTACGCTTCCTTAACTCTTCGCAACATTCATTGATTTGTGTATAATAGCCAACAATATCCCCTAGGCAGTAAATATCCTTAACGCCCATTTTATCTAACTTTTTAAGAACCTCGCATAATGCGACGTAATTGCCATGTATATCTGAAATTAATCCTATCATTATTTATTTGTAATATATTATATCTTCAACGTACCTTACCGCCTTACCCTGCTTTATTGATGGCATTTTAGGTTTTATATCATCCAAAAAGTAATCAACACTCATGATAGATTCATTATATCCAAATGCAGATCTAATGGATGTAGCAGAAGAAATTCGAGGGTTTATTTCTAGGAGTTTAATTTGGTCATTTACAATTCTAAACTGAAAGTTGGTTGGGCCAATTGGTTTTAAAAAATAAGATAATTCTATAAGCATATTTTTAACATCTTTTACATCCACCACTTGTGCGATTTCTGTAAATCCTTCTTTTGACAATTTGCGTTTCAGGGTGATATGGCAGCATAGATTACTTTCCTTATCAAAGAAGGCTGAGGTTGTATATTCGTTATCTACGTCACCCACTAGCGGCTGGAGTATAATATCATTATTTATATTCTTGCGATGAAATTCTAAATCCTTCTTATTGTGTATCTCAAATACACCCTTGGAAGCATATCCCTTTTTAGGTTTGATTATTAGAGGAAATTCGATGTTATACTTTGAGTAAGAATAGGTTGGTATTCTATAAATTGAATTGTGTTTTTCTAATTCTTGATAAAATACCCATTTGTCACTACAAAGATCAATTAGGCGTTTATTATTAAGCAAAATCTTTATTTCCGTCCTTCTAATAATTTCTTCTTTATTTTTTGCCCATTTTAGAACATCTACCTCAATACTAGGAATAATTATATCAATTTTATGCTCTTTGATAATTTGAACAAGATTATCAATATATTCTTCATGATTCGTAGGGAGTATTTTTACTGCATAATCACTAAAATGCTTCGCAGCCGAGTCGTCATATATTGTTGTACCTACAGTAATATAGTCACTCTTTTGCAAAGATTTTAATATTCCATATCCAACAATTCCAGAGGCACCAGATACTAGAACTCTTTTTTTATTTATAGACATTCTGATTTAATTTCTTCATTTTCTTCATCTGTTAATAAAGGGGTTTGTTTATCTATACTTGCTCCAGGCTCTGGATTATTTTGCATTTCTTGCGGAATAATTACCTCCACTATACATGCTTCATTATCATCAATAAAATCTTTAACTAAATTATATTCATTTTTCGAGCTAATCTTGAGATATTTAATATTATATGCATTTGCTATGGCTTCATAATTTGGAACAGAATAACCTTCAACAGATGCGGATGTGCGATTGTCAAAAATTCTCTCCTGTAACCTTCTGATCATTCCAAGGCAATTATTGTTAAAAATAAAAATTTTAATAGGCAACTTGTCTCTTGCAATTGTTTGCAATTCTTGCATATTCATTTGAATTCCTCCATCACCGTTTATAGATACCACCATAGTATCTGGCTTTGCATATTGAGCACCTATCGATGCTGGCAAAGAAAATCCCATCGAACCATAACCTCCGCAGTTAATAAGAGATTTTTCATTATCAATTGGCATTGCTTGCGCAACAGACATTTGACTTTGCCCAACATCAGAACAAATTATTGCATCTTTTGTTAGAAATCCTGAAAGAATATACAGAAAATTGTTTATATCAACTTCTTGCTCTTGTGATTCTAAATTATAAGAAGGATATCTTTTTTTCCATTTACTAATTATATCTATCCATGAAGAGCAATTATATCCTTCAAAATCGCATTTAGATAGTCTATTTAAGAATAATTCGGCAGTAGTATACAAACTGATATTCTCTTTTAGGTTACGCCCAAATTCAAACTCATCTATATCAATCCTAATAATTTTTGCATCACCTGCAAATCGTTTTTTATCGCCCGCAATTTGCCTCTCATCCAGCCTTGATCCAAGCACTATTAAACAATCACAATTTGCAATTGCAAAATTTGCATATCTATTGCCGTAATGACCTATAAATCCATAAAAACATTCATGATCATGTGGCAAGGCATCCAGTCCGCACAAAGAGGAGACTGCTGGAATTTTTACCCTTGCCAATAACTCTTTTAAACTCTTCTTCGAAGAAAGTGACTTTGCACCTCCGCCAAGTAGTATTAATGGTCTTTTGGCACTCTTAATAGATTTAACTATTTTAGTAATATCAAATTCATCATAATTTGTTTCAGGCGGAGTATAGCCTTTCAGTTTAGATGGATCAATATCCTTTCTTGCTATATCATATGGCAAATCTATTAAAACCGGTCCTTTTCGTCCTGAATTTGCAATATATATTGCCTTCTCAAGATAATATCTAACGTCATTCTCATCATTGATATGTACAGCATATTTTGTAATATCATCAACTAAGGATAGCATATCTATCTCTTCAAACGCATTTTGCCTAAGTTTCTTTGTTGTTCTTAGGGCTTTAGAATTTATACTTCCAGCAATAAATACACAAGGATTAGAGTCAAAATAAGCATTTGCAATGCCAGCAACCATATTGCAAAAACTTGGAGCTCCAGAAGATGTTGCAACGCCAATCGTATTATTCATCATAGCATATGAATTCGCGGCAAAAGCAGAAGCTTGTTCATGATAATTTAATATGAATTGCTGCTTTGGATGAGCATATATTTGATCTATAAAATCCGCATTAAAGCCTCCAAGATGTCCAAAAATTGTCTTTACACCATGTTCATACAAGGTTTGTGATATGTATTTTGTGATTTTCATGCTTCAGTAATATTTTTAATATCATTTATCTCAGATAATTTTGCTAGATTTTGTATTCTATTTTTGATGTCATTATCCAATCTATGCTTATAGCTATTATTTTTTATATCAGCTTGGATCGATGCAACATCTCCATTATATTCTGTGTAACAATAAATTACATGCTCTAAAAGACTAGAAGATAGTCTCTGAATTATATTGATATTTGAAATAAAGTCTAAATTGTAATTAATTGGAATCTTAATTTGACAAACTATTCTACCTTTATCTATATCCTCAGAATCAATAATATGACAAACTAGATACATAAAATCATTTTTGTTTATTATAGGATGTGCACCCCTATTGCTTGCTAAGTCACCATTATGTAAATTATAAACCACCTTAAATTGATCTATTAGATCTTGTTTTAATAACACAGACGTATTTGATACAAAGACAATATCTATATTTAATTTTTCTTCTAATATTATTTTTAATATATCAGATGAATATCTAACATAATAAAATTTTAATCCCTCTCTTTTACAAAATCTGACAACCTCTTCTTTATGAAAATTATCTTCCACGAACACTGCAACTAAGTCAGATATTCTATGAATAGAAAATAGGGCATATTTGGAGCTACCAATGAATGTAGTTTTAATTCTTGAGCTAATTTTCATAAAATATATTTATTTCTTATTACGACGATTGATATATAAATAATTAATATTCATAGATTGTAAGCCATATTTAGGAACAAAACTCTTGATAAACCATAATTTCCACCCCAATTTGATTCCAAAAATTTTTTTTAATAAACATAATAAATGGTATCTTTCTTGCGGGATACTATTAGTTTTATCATATCTTTTTTGCAAATCAGTACAAAACTTATCTTGCTTAAAGTTAAACATTAAACACAACTTATATGGAAACATAGAGTTAATATCTCTAACTTTTTTTCCAATTTTAATCCAATATCCAGGCTTTTCCATATTATAGATTGCCATTGGTTTATCATAATAATATGCCTTGCCCTTTGATAGGGTGTAATAATAAAAAAGATAATCAAATACAATTTTCTCTTTTTTAAAATCAATAATATTTCTTTGTATTCTTGATGATGACATAAAAAAAAGCGCATTGGCGCTAAAATATATTTCTTTTGTCAAAACCTCCTCTGATACTTTTTGCTCATCTTTTACAAATGAATGACTACCATTGGCAGTCTTCACTAGCGTATCATGTGCAAATATTGAATATTCTTGGTTTTGTTCCAAAAAATCCAATGCAATTTGTATTTTATTTACATCAATCCAACAATCATCGCCATCTAAATAACACCAATATCTTGCATCTAGTGAACAAAGAGCTTGATATATATGATTTTTTTTAATTGATCTACCAAAATTACAGTAAGTATTTTTATCTTGAGTTAGTAATCTGATTTTATCTGGATATTTTTTTGCATACTCTTGGCATATTTGTGTAGTACCATCGGTTGAGCAATCATCTGTAATAATAATTTCATATTGATAATTTGTGTCTTGCTCTAAAACACTTTCAATAGCTTGAGCAATACTATCTTTATGGTTATAAGTTATTATTAATATTTGTAGCAAGTAACCGCTTTTATTTTCTTTATAATTCCAATTCTGCATAACCAAATCCATTTTTTCCAAACTCATTGCCACAATAAAACATGATATATTTATTATTTATTTTAGCAATATGAGGATATTCTATCATCTGACTATCCCATCCATCTTGTGATACATCAATACCAGCTTTTTTGTCATCTCTTATCCATGTATTCATATCTTCAGATGATGCATATCCTATGCGATAGGACTTATCCTTATTGTGTCTAAAATCCAAGCCCTCTCTATAGCAAAAGAACATATGATATTTACCGTCCAAATGCATTACTGCAGGAGTTGTCTGACACTCATTTGGCACTTTCTTAGGAATTATGGCTACAGCATTTCGATTCCAATTAATCCCATCTTGAGAGTGAGCAGCTCGAATAGTGTATTGAGATTCTAATTTATCACCACTTTTAATCCACTTTTCACCAGTATGATAAAACATACGCCAATCCGTGTCAGAATGTTTATAAACTACGGGAGTTGAATTTAAATATGGCTCTTTTAACGTAGGACCCATCAATGGACCTTTTTCAACTTTAGTAAATCTTTCCCCATCATTACTTTTGGCAAATCCTATTTCCCAGTCATACGGTACACTAAAGCCTCTTGACCATCCTACATAATATAAATAGAATTCATTATTATGCTTTATAACACTGATAGGCATTGATCCAAACTCGTCAAATTCACCAATACCTCCGAGATCCATTAATGGCTTAGATGATGTGCGTATAACATTCTTTAAGTTATTCTTTTCAAGATCTACAAAACCACCAAATGCTTTGCACATGCCATTGTTATAATTCTCTCTTGTGGCAAAATATACCCTGACAAAGTCTCCAAAATCAACTGGAAATGGACATTGAGCGTGACTATACATCCAGTCATAAAGGTTATTTGGAGAGAATATTAATCCTTTTTTATTCCATTTAAACATAGCTATTAATCAGTTAGATTATATTTTTTTATTAAATTAGATAAATTATCCTTATCATTAAACATCATAAAGTCTATACAGGATAAATTATCAATAAATTCATTTGAATATTGCTTATATTTAATTTCATCAAAAAGACTGTTAATATATTCTAATTCTATATTATTTTTTATAAAATTATCTTTATTATATAAGTCACGACCACCAGGCAAGTTAATATAGGTAGATGTTTTCATATTTTTGCAAATATCTATAATCTTTCCTTCAGCATCTAGTGACCTATTATAATCAATTTTGGAAGATATTTGCATGTTAACTTTCACGCCAATATATTGACAAGTCTTCAAAAGGCTATTATGTAAATAGCTTGTAAGATCTTCATCCTTATAATATATAATTTCTTCTAATATTGGATATACATCAGCAAAGTGGGGCGCTTTTTTATACGCATCAGAAACTGTTCTTAAAAATGCTTTTCTTTCTTTTTCTGGAAAATTAAGTTTAGTATCACAAATTAGCTTATTTTGTGAAGGCTTAGAAAGAGGAATTGAAAAAAGATGTTTATTTTTGTTTAGTAATATATTATTTCTATTTATCCATCCCCTCTTGATAAAATTTACATCATCAAAAATAATAAATTGATCTACAGCATCTATTAGTTGATAGTATCCTATATATGGAAATATGTAAGGTTGCATTATTGCTGTTTTCATCGTATCATTTGTTGTTGTTTATTGCTATACTATCAGATTTGGACTTAGCAGATTTATGACAAAATACATAATGTATATCTTTTGATTTTTTACCATATTTTCTTATAAAATGGATAGAAAACCATTTTTTCCATCCTTTTTTGACACCAAATATTCTTTTTAACCAAATTAAACTGTTATATTTTATCTTGTTTGCACCATGAATTGTGGTATAATGCTTCAATAAATCAGTACAGAATTTATCTTGTTTAAATCCAAATAATTTGGATAGTTTAAATGGGAACATATAATTTGCATCTTTGATTTCCTCAGTAGTCATACTTGCAAATGTACTCGATTGACTTATTTTGTAAGACCCCATGATTTCATCATGATAATAAATAGGTCCATTAGATAAATGATAATAATATAATAGATAATCAATTGGTAGGACGTTGATATCTCCATACCCAATATTTCTAAATACCCTAGAAGATGTTAACAGAAATGGGGAAGAGCTATCTAGCGTTACCGGATTTTTAACTTTCCATTTTAGTAAGTCGTGAATATAAGATTTGCTCGTATTATTAAATAAGTTAACCTCCATTGTATCATGTGCAAATCCTATATATGAAGGATTTGATTCTAGAAAATCTAATGATTTTTGTATTTTCTTATTTCCCACGAAACAATCATCTCCATCTATAACGCAAAAATATTTTGTATCTACTTTTTTTATTGCAGCAAGAGATTGCATTTGTTCGTATTGTCCGCAAAATGTGTTTTTATCTTGTATTATGAGATCAATCTTGTCTGGATATTTTTTTGCATATTTAAGACATATATTAGAGGTGTTGTCAACTGAAGCGTCATCCCATATGTGAATTTCATACCTATATGATGTCTCTTGGTCGACAATGCTTCTGATGCATTTTTCAATATATTCTTCGTGATTATAGGTAAAAATTATAACTGTTAAAATTGATTCCTTGTTAGGTAGGAATGCTTTTGTAGCATTTTCTTGTGGTAAAAATAAGGGATTTTTATAGCTATATATATCTTGCAAACCTTTTATCGTAGCTTCTTTTTCTTCAATAGAATTTTGTAGATATAAAAGAACATCTAAAGATATTTTGTTATATTCATTTTCATCATTATAAACTCGCAATATATCATCCACGATGTTATGGTATAATTCTGAATAGCTACGATATACAAATGGAAGATTTTTAAATTTATTTTCAGGGAAAAACTTATCATTGTAAACGGTTATCCCAATACTTCCTGCAAAATATGGCTCAATATAGTAGCCATCAAAACCCTCGCCAAATGTTATGCAAAATGCAGCATTTGAGATTTTTTGTAAATATTGCTGGTGTGTTAACCCCTCAATCAATTCTAACTTAAAATCTGGTAATGATTTTTGTATCATCGTTAAAATTCTTTGCTTCATTGGAAATAAATCCTTGGAGTAAAGGATTAACTTTTCTTTTTCTTTAAATGGTTTTTTTAAATTATTATTAAGTTCAATATATGATTTAGTATAAAATAAAGGTAGACCATATTTATTACAAATATTCTGAGTAGTAAGCCTTTTAAATGAAACAGAGTGCACGACATCTTGTGTGATTTTATGTAGATTTTGGAAAGCTTCTACATTTGGCATCATATCAATATTTTGGTTTAATATATTGATGCGTATTTTTTTTATAGATTGTAATTTAGTGATCTCACTTTTTTTTAAGGATTTATAGAAATTTTTTGATAGATATTCTGGAATATGAAAAATTAACTCTACTTCTTTGCAACAATTATTGATAATTTGAGAAAAATTATAAATTCTTTCATTATTTTTAAAATGTGTATTTTTTGAATATGTCTTGAAACCAGGGATCGTAGAAACAACTGATAGCATATCTTTATTATTCTCCTTCGTCAGTAGACACATATTAAAGATAGACATAATGCCACCAGTAATATTATTACGAGGTGGTATCAAAAATATAGAAATTTTTCTTGCTACTTTAATACATTCAACATCATAATTATCTTGAATGCGCTTAACTTTAACATGGCTTAGAATTTTTGCCATTAATGATTTTCGTTTTTTACCCATACCTATCTATTTAAAATAATATTACATATTCTTTGCAAATCTCTCTGTGACAAATTTCCATGAATTGGTAGACATAAAATCTGATCTTGTATTTTATTAGCTACAGGAAGATTATTTTTTGAAGAAGACTCAAGGTGCTTGTAACACTCATATTGAGAGCATAATGGATAGAAATATTTTTTTGTAATTATATCCGCTTTCTCAAATCGAGAATAAAGTTCATCTCGACTTATAATGTATTTCTCGGTGACTAATATTGGATAATATTGAAAAGAATCTTGTACATTTTTTGGCATTTTAAATATTTTTATACCCTCACAAGATAATAGTTTTGTATTATAAATTTTTTTTACACTCGCCCTTTTTTCTCTTTCAATATTAAGTGTTTTTAAATTTAAAAGTCCAACTGCGGACTGTATTTCATTAAGCTTGCCATTTAACCCAACATCTTTAATTGGCTCATAACCTTTTATGCCAAAATTTCTTATTCTAAAAATTTTTTCTACAAACGAACTATCGTTGTATGTTAGGCATCCACCTTCAATAGAGTTAAAAATCTTGGTCGCATGAAAAGAAAACATAGTAATATCACCGAATGAACCTATGCCAACTCCATTAATTTCTGTTAAAAATGCATGTGCAGCGTCATATATAACTTTTAAATTATGCTTACGTGCTATTTTTTCAATTGCTAATACATCACATGGATGACCGTATACATGAACGCCAAGAATTGCAGAAGTTTTTTTTGTAATAAGGCTTTCAATTTTTGAAGGATCTATGCATAGCGTATCTTCTTTGATATCACAAAACACGGGATTTAAGCCATTCCACACAATAGAATGTGGTGTAGCAGGAAAGGTAAAAGGTGTTGTAATAACTTCACTACCATGCGGTAAATTGCACGCCTTTAATGCAATCATTAGGGCTGTTGTGCCATTATTAATTAAAGAAACATTAGGAGACTTAAGGGTGCTACAAAGCTTGTTTTCAAACAGCACATGCTTAGGTCCAGAATTGGTAACAAGTTTACTATCCCATATTTCCTGTATTTCCCCACAAAGATCTTGCACATCAGGTAATACTGGCTGCACAAATGGTATTACGGGGTACTTTTTATTTTTCATTACAATATTTAGAGGTTTTATTACTTTTGCGAAAACAATCTATTCCAAGTAAATTTGAAGCTGAACCCAAAGATCTTGCCAAACGAATAGTGACATGCTTTTTATCTAGGGCTATTAGATATATAAAAACTGACAAAAATTGAATTGTTGTTTTTAGCCAAATTTTAAAGTAGTTATTTCGTTTTCTTTTTAGGTAAGACTTACTCCAACCTTGATGCCATTGTCTAAAATAGAGCATTTTATATTTTGCTAATGTTCCGTGAATTTCAGTAGATTTTTGACCATAGTGAAAAACATGAGCGTTTTTAACTAGAATGTTTTTATAGCCTTTGGCTATTGATCTTTGAGATAATTCTACATCTTCACCGTACAAGAATAAATTACGATCAAAAAAACCTATTTTTCTAAAAATATTCATATTCATTAACATGTAGCCACCACAGATAGATGTTGTTTCTATGATATTTTTATCTTCATTTAAGATTTTTATTTTTTTCTTATAATTATTGATGGCATCTTGCTGCTCCGACTTAGAAGGTTCTGCTTTTGTGGTTGGAAATGGGTTTGCTAGGGCAATATTTTTATCTTTTTCAGCTTCTTTTACTAAATTATCGATGGATATTTCTGTGATAATTGCATCTGGGTTTTGTATAAAGGCATATTTTGTGGTTATTTTTTCTAAGGCAATATTGTTGGCTCTGCCAAAACCACAATTATTTGTCAGTAAAATTAGCTCTATATCTGAATTTGGATAATTTTGTTTTAATAAGTTTTTAATACTATCGTTACTTCCATTATCAACTATCATGATATGATAGCCTTTACCGACAATGTTTTTTAAAGATTCCAAAATAATATGGACGCTTTTATAGGTAACTATGATGATTGTAACATCTTTTTTATTCATTGTTATCCCCAACAGTCCAACTTCTTGATCCTTCTTCAGCAAAATGAAGATGATAAACTTGTCTGGTTTTTTCTTTGGATAAAATTCGTAAAATCTCCATCCTTTTTGATGGTCTAACTAAAAATATAATGAATTTACCATTGTCGCCAAATATTTTCCCCGCCAATGCTCCAGCATTTATAATCTTTTTGTAAACTTCATTTGTATAATTATGGATCGCAGGCTTAGAGCTCTCTCTGCTTAGTTGCCAACCTTTTTGAATTGATTCTATAACATCTTCAAAATTACTTTTAAGGAGATACTCTTTAATGTTAAGAGCCTCTTGTTTCGCTTTTAGTAGGGAATCTATTGTATTTTGAGAATCTTGACTGTTTTTTTCTTGGTTAACATTGGTAGATTCAAGTGACGCCCCAGTATCAAAAAGGATTAGATGTTGTTCTAATTCTAGAATTATTGACTTTTCTATTTTAAGTGGATTAATAATGGCCTTATCGTCTTTTTGAAACTCCATAAAATTAAAGCCACCAAAAGTTGTGGAGTAATAGTCTTGTTTTTTACCTTTTGAGCCAAGATCATTGCTTTCAATTTTATAAGCTAGGTGCGATATATCCTGGCTTCCAAGAGGCAAAGAAAGAAGTTCTGTATATGCTTTAATAATTGAGACTGCAAGAATAGAGGAAGAATACAAACCAGAATCAATAGGAACGTCAGAGTAGGTAATTACTTCATGATCGATGGGTTGACTGTCATTATAATGCTTGATGATATAGTTATATATGGCTTTGTGTAACTTTAATACTCCTGTTGGTTCTATGTAAGTAGTACTGTCACATTCAAAATCTTCCAGTAAATCTGTAGCAAGAAATTTGATTTTTCCATTATTTTTAGAATTTATAGTGCAATGAGTATATAAATTTATTGTAGCATTTACAACTGCACCATCATGCTTATTATAAAAAGATTCAACATCTGTATCCTCGCCGCCAAGACAAAGTTTTAATGGGGAGCAGGCTCTAATGGTTAGATCATTTAACATAAGATTTTTAACAAATTAAAATTTAACTAAACTCTACTTTTATATACCAAAGCTCAATTTTACGTTGAGGATAAAATATAGCTCAAATTAATTCTATAAGATATTTTGAATTTTTCAATTTAATTCTGATAAAATTATGCTTATGCTTATGCTTATGCTTATGCTTATGCTTATGCTTATGCTTATGCTTATGCTTATGCGCCAGTGCCAGTCTAGATTATTTTGAAAAATTAATGAGGAAATGTCATCTCAAATTCCGTCCATTTACCTATCTCAGATCTACAAACAATATCACCATCAAAAGCCGTCATTATTCGCTTGCAAAATGGTAAGCCAAGTCCAGTTCCTTCTTTTTTTCCAGATGTAAAGAAGCTCTCAAAAATCAGCTCTAGTTTATCTTTTTCAATCCCAGGTCCAAAATCTTTAAAATAAAGATAGTTGACATCATCTTTTGTTGTAGTTCTGATCTCAATTTTTGATTTATAATAAAGGGAGTTTTTAAGCAGATTAAAAATAACAAAAATCATCATATTTTCATCGCCTTTAAAAATGAAATCATCATTAAGATCAAGACTTACCAAATCCTTCTCGTCCTCATTTTTGTAAGCATATTGTCTGATTGCCTTTTTGACTGTATCGCAAATTGATAAATCGGTAAAATTATCCTTATCAATATTTCCATCCCTAATATTATTTAGAATCATATCAATCATAGCCAAGCCTTGATTTGAGGAGTTATAAATCAAATCAATATACTCAATTAACTGATTCAAATTATCTTTCATTAACTCGCAACATCCCTTGATGCCAGCAAGAGGATTCCTAGTCTCATGAGCAATTGAAAATGCCAAACTTTTAACCTGGTTGACCTTATCCAGATTTTTATCTATTTTTGTAAACATAATTGAAGAAAATTTAAGATTGTGAAATTAAATGATTATTCTAAAATAACCATATTCAAGAAATTAGTATCAATACTAATAAACTGTATAGTAATATCAAAAGACTGACTTATCAAGTTAATAACGCATGAATATCATCATTAATTATAAACAATGTAAAGCTGCCAGAATGCTTCTGGATTGGAATCAGGATAATCTGTGTAAAAGAGCTGGGATCACCAAATCAACGATTGGAGATTTTGAAAGGGGTGCTAGAAATTTAAGGATTGAAACCATGCAAAAAGTGGTTGGCGTATTTGAAGATGAGGGAATTAGATTTGAGGGTGAGAAGGGAAGAATTTTGGTTGAGTTGGTTGAAAATAGCTAAAATCATTTTATTATTCCAAGAAATAAAATTATAAAACTTTTATGAAAAATAAACTCATAGCATTCGAAAATAAAAAAATCCGCAGAATCTGGCATGAAGATCAATGGTGGTTTTCTGTTGTTGATGTTGTAGCTGTTTTAACTGATAGTAAAGATGCAGGAGCATATTGGAGAAAGCTAAAACAAAGATTAAAGACTGATGAAGAAAGTGAGGTCGTGACAAATTGTCACGCACTGAAATTAGAAGCATCAGATGGTAAAAAATATGCAACTGATTGCGGTAACACTGAAACTATGTTTCGCATTATCCAATCAATTCCATCGCCAAAAGCAGAGCCTTTTAAAAGATGGTTAGCTAAAGTTGGACATGAAAGAATTCAAGAAATTGAAGATCCAGAATTAGCTCAGGAAAGAATGAAAAAAATCTATGAACAAAAAGGCTATTCTAAAGACTGGATTGATAAAAGACTTCGTGGTATTGCAATTAGACAAAATTTAACCGATGAATGGCGGGATCGAGGAATAAAGTATGAAAAAGATTTTGCTATTTTAACAGCAGAAATATCAAGAGCTACTTTTGGCATGACACCATCTGAATATAAGAAGCACAAATCACTGACAAAATCTAATCAAAATCTCCGGGATCATATGACAGATTTTGAGCTAATCTTTACCATGCTTGGTGAGAAAGTAACAACTGAAATTTCAAAACAGGAAAAGCCAAATAATTTTGATAAGAATAAACAGGTGGCAAAAAGAGGTGGTAATGTTGCCAAAAATGCTAGAATTGATACTGAAAAAGAACTCGGAAGATCGGTAATTTCAGAAGATAATTTTCTGGAGAATGACACCAAGAAATTTGTAGAAGATGGTGAGGGCTAAAAAAAATATAAAATTTTCTTTTGATAAATGACCACATAGTGATATCATGAAAATAATAACTTACAGCGATCTACATTTAGAATTTGGCAGTAATTTTAAGCCACCAAAAATTCTGATGTCGATTTGATGATTCTTGCTGGAGATATAATAACTTTCAAAAATTTTAAACCATTAAGCGATTTTTTATCTGACTGGAAAAAACCAGTTCTATTTATTGCTGGAAATCATGAATATTACACTAGAAAGCCAATGAGTGAGTGTGAAGATGAATTTCAAAATTTTATCTCTACCAATTATCCAAATGTCACTTGGCTTAATAATTCTACTTTTGTTTTAGATGATTTTCACTTCTTTGGTGGAACAATGTGGACGGATTTTGACGAATCAAATCAAGAGGCAATGAGAAATGCTTTAGGTGCTATGAATGATTTTAGACAAATTTTAACTAAAAATGGTCAGTTTTTACTTCCACAAGATACGGTAAAAATACACAATGTTTTTAAAGAAAAATTAATTGGTTAGAAAAATATGAAGCTAAAAAAAGAGTGGTTATCTCACATCATGCACCTATAAAAAATCCGAATACAAAATATGGCGATAGCAAGCTTCAAGATGCTTTTAACTCTTTGGATATGGTAGAAATTATTGAGAAATATCAGCCGGATTTCTGGATTTATGGACATACTCATGAGTGTGATGATCAAATCATTGGTGAAACTAGAATTATTTCAAATCAGCTTGGCTATCCCAGAAATGATGGCAGTTTTGAGTGTAGTGGATTTGATAAATTTGGTTTAAAGGTAGGATAAAATAATTACTTGACTAAAATAAATACTTATCGTATATTATGGAATATAATTCCATTATTCATGCTAATGCTAATCCGTTTAAATTCCAAAAAACGCCACAATTTAACATAAAGCAGCTAAAATACTGCTCTTTGAGAGCAAAAAACTACTTTGCTGACATAAAAGACTCAAATTATGGGTTGATCATAGAAAGTTAATAATTAATTCCTTTGTCGCAACACTCCCAGAAGGTGGTTGGGATTTTTGACGATAATGGCATTAGGTTTGAGGGTGAAAAAGGAAGGATTTTGGTTGAGTTGGTTGAAAAGAACTAAAAAACTTATTTTATTACTTTATTAATTTGTTCTTCTAATTGCTTTTTAGTTGGCAAATATAGTTGATATTCTTTAGCATAAATATTGCTCTTTTCTGGCAGAGTCATTTCAACAACAGTCTTGTTCTTTTTTTTGCAGAGCAGGATACCAATAGTTGGATTTTCTTCTGGTAGTTTTTCAAAACGGTCATAATAATTAACATACATTTGCATTTGTCCTAAATCCTGATGAGTTATTTCACCTATTTTGAGATCAATTAGAACAAAACATTTGAGCAATCTGTTATGAAAAACTAAATCTACATAAAAATGTTTATTTTCAAATGAGAATCTTTTTTGCCTGCCAACAAATGCGAATCCAGTTCCAAGCTCAAGTAAAAAATGTTCTAAATTATCAATGATCTTGGTTTCTAATTCATTTTCGGAGTATTTTTTATGCTCTAAATCAAGAAATTCTAAAACATATGGTTCTTTGATTATATCATCGGGATTTTCAATAATCTGACCTTCGCTAGATAATTTTGAAATTTCGGCGTCATTTTTGCTAATTGCCAATCTTTCAAATAATTGACTTGATATTTGCCTGTCTAACTCTCTTACTCCCCAGTGACTTTTCATTGTCTCAATTTCATAGAATTTTCTTGATAAATCATCCAAATGGATCAACAAAACATAATGCGACCATGATAATTTGAATTCCGCAGATGCTGTCTGCGAAATTGAATAGCAAAGATAAAATTTCCTCATATACTCTAGATTTCTTTCTGAAAAGCCCCTGCCAAATTCTTTGGTTAATTTTTTGCTTAAAATTTTTAGGGTAGCCTTGCCATATTCCGCCTTTTCTTTTCCCTGTTGTTCATACTCAACAATAATTCTTCCAATCTCAAAATAGACTTTAACCATTTGGGTATTGATGGAAGTAGCAATTTTGCTTTTCGCAGAATGAAGTAGTTTTTTAATTTGCTGAAAAATTTGATTGTCGCTAGATATTATTTGACTGGTCATTAATTTGTTAATTTTTTTAAAAGATTTTGAGGCAAATTTACCTTAAATAAATTACAAATCCAGTATAATTGTTAGGGTTTTTATTTGAGATATTGTAATTTTTAAATTATCTATTTTAATATGGGGTTCGAACCCACAGCAAAAGTTCGCAAAAGGCGTTGTTTGCTTCAACAAACATAAAACTTCGAAATTTTTAGGACGACCCAAAACCTCGTTTAACCCTTATAATCTCTGCATCGGCAAATTAGGATAATAGTTCGTAAAGTGTGCTTTGCACACCGCCAGTTTATCTGGTTCTAACTCATTCTCCGCTCTATTTTCTGACTAACTAAATCAACGCTCTAAGCCCAGTAAATCTAAGGGTTTGCGACTTCTAAATTTCAATTTCAGTCGTCCTTTTTCTTCTCCGTTTTTCACAAATTTTCACCAAAATCAGGGTAAATTTTCTCTCTTTCTCCGTTTGGGTCGTCCTGTTTTGATTTTAGGACGCTTCGATAAAAACTGGCTTCACAGCTTTTCTGTCGAACTTTTCTGACTGGGTGTGCGAGTGCAACTTTGATGATTTTTGCGAACTTTTTTAAAATTGGTTTTGGGAATAGTAAGAATCTACTTTATTAAAAATTATATTCAATTTTGAAAATACGGAAATTCTCTAATATTTAACCCTTAATTTAAAGACAATAATTCCTTCATTTTCCTGCCATTTATGTTTTTCTTGATCATATTTCTTATTTATTCTATAAGCAATTTCAGGGGTAAAATGTGACTTAATTTTAGGAAGCGCAACACCAATTTCAAAGCGATTCCTATTATAGCGACTTTTTTCATGATCATAAAAAAATTCATTATTTATAAATGGCTTTAAATTTAAGAATGATTTTTTTGATTTAACATCTAAACGAAGTCTAGTTCTAAAAAAATCGTCACCATCTCTTATTCTATACTCCTCCCTAATTCTTGTTTTGATTTTAATCAATGAATAATCCACAATATTAGTAATCTGTAATTGTGGTCTTTGTTCAAAAAGATTCCATTCACCTTCACTTTTACGATAAATATTACGATACTTTAAAGCTCCACTCCAATTATTTGCTAGCATTACTCTGAATCCAAGATCATAATGCCGATGATATAAATCTTTATCATCTTTGTCCTTATTGCGATAATCAACATCGCCTAAAATTGTAAATTTATCAAAACTTTTTCTTAAAATTATTTTTTTATTATGGTTAAGGCTATAGGCTGAATTTATCAAAAAAGAATTAATCAATATCAAATATGTAAAAATTGAAATTGATCTCATAATAATTCATTATTTATTATTTGCATATATCAAAGAGATTACAGCAGACATTCTTAACGCCGCCTTCTTCAATTGCCACTTCTCTAGTTTTTGGTTTTTTGTTATGGGTCTCCTGAACATTTGGGGGTTCTACAACAGGCCCTAGATTCCTTTCAAGTGGATCTAAGATTACTGGATCAGGGTCAGAGCGTTCTAATGGAATAACTTCAGCTAGCTCTTCTTTGTGCATAACTTCATCTGGTTTCGATGGTAATTCCCTATCCCTTGTTGCTAGGCCAACTTCACCAACAGGATGAGGAAGATCACGAGCTACAAATTCTATAAGTCCAGAAATAGATTCATCTATTTCTGCAAAGGTAATATTGTGAGCAAGAGCTCCTAATGCTTTTGCTGGTGTTTGGGCATATCCATCTAGCTCTTGATGAGGATGTCCATATGTATGCTCTGAGTATCTTTCTCTAATCGAGGTAGGAGATAATTTAGTATCTCCTACTGCCCTAGATAGTTTAGCTAAGGCTTCAAGAGCAGCATCCAAACCTCCTAATTCTAGCATTTCAATCATTAGAGCATCATGAATATGTTGATATTGTGTTCTACCAAGAGTTGTTTTTTGTAAATCTTGATCAATTATAGAATCAATTTTTTTTCTAATTGTTGTAATTTTCTTATGATTTGATTGTTGCGTAGCTGCTTCTGCTTCTGATCCTATGTGCAGATCAAGCAAAAATGCTATTTTTGCTCTATCAAACTCTAATTCTTGATGAATTTGCCATGATCTAAGGGAAATATCTTCCCATGATTTAGATCCACCATAACGATTATCAAAGCCATAAGATACAACATCATTCCTGTAAGGAAACCAATGACTTCTTGGACTCCATCTTCTATCTCTTACCTTAAAACGATCGCATGATTCTTGTAAGAAATCAGTTACTTTTTTCGCTGGAATTGATTCTTTCTTTGATTCCGATATTAAAGCAAAATTTACCATAAAAAATGCTAAAGCTGTAACAGGTAATGTATCCTTGCCATATTTTTTTTGTTGCGCTTCAACTTTTCTAAAAAAATCATCAATATTACGAGCATCATGTAACACAGATGCCATTCTTGGCATTTGTTTGCCTTGGCCTTGAAGTAATAAGAAATCTTTTAACAACTTAAAAGATTCTTCATGAGAATAATATTTGTTCGAATCACCAAGATTCTTATCTCTTTCTTTTACAATATCAGCATATCTTTTATATTCTTCATTATTTATATGATATGCATAATAGTGGGCTCTTGCGCCATCTATTCCAGCAATAGCAGTATCATTTGCCATTCCTACACCAACTACTGCAGTTCCTGCTACCGCTCTACCTGATTGATCCGCTATTTCCCTAACAACTAATGGAGATGATGCTCTTGCTCCACTAATTGCATTAGTGAAATATCTAACGAAATTCATAGCAACAAATCCTTTTTTTCCATCATGCAACGGATGTGTTATGCCATGAGTGATTTCGTCACCGCAGTTATCATGTTGGTGCTGATGGTGGTGGTGATTGTGACTACAGCTGTGGTTAGCGTCAAGTTCAAATTTATGTTTTATAGCTCTTGCTCTAGCGTTAATATCACCTGCAAAGGATTGTAGATTTTCCAATCTTCTTTGCCTTAGATGAGAGTTTGACATGCCAACAAAAACTCCAACACCAACACACCCTGCAGCAATAGCAGTGCCAATTGGTCCACCTATTGCAGTACCACCTGCAATTACTCCAGCACCTAGCGCTAATTTTGATCCATTAGTCATATCACGCACCCCTCCATTATCTGGAAAAGGGTTATGTTCTGAATTACGAATAGGTTTTCCAAGACGAGCCCAAAAAGGATCTCCTGCGTGAAATAATCTTGCAGGATTTGGTAATTTAGGTTTTTTCATTATTATTTATATTTAACATTTTTTTCTTTTTCTTAATATTGCTCTTACTAATATAAGTTGTAATAAACAGGTAAATGCCAGTAACTAATAGTATTAGCAATATTATTGCTGATGGTAAGAAAATAAAATATGAAACTGATCTTCCCCAAAAGGTGCCATCATGGAGTGATTCAATTAATCCTGATCTGCGATAAGAAGTTTGTAAAATTTCAGATGTTTGATGATCTATTTGTATTTCCCATCTATTCTTAGATCTAATTTTAATAATTCCTTTATTAGGTCTCACATCTAACCTGTCGACATCTGACCAATTTTGGATATCAGCTTCTTTAACAGTTTTTGCAGTATCAATTATTCTTTCAAAAGTAATTTTTGGAATATTTCCAGTTCCATTCATCGTGGCTGGCTGAATCCAATGAAAATCTTTTCTAACAATAAGCAAAAGACCTGTAATTATAACTATCATCAAAGGTACTGCACACAATGACGCTCCCCAAAAGTGAACTTCTCTATTAAACTTCTTCCAATTAATTCTCATAAATTAATTGTTTTTTTTGTGACTAAAGATCCCTTCCTGTATTTATATTTTCTTTTTCCCTTTTGTGATGTTACATCGCGAATATGAATTATTAGTGCAATAGGGAGTAATAAACCAATTGAAAAATGAAACAAACTTACTATTTGCCTTGAGTTATCAGTGGCTATATAGTATAAGAGCCAACCTGATATTATTAACAAAATTGGCATTATCATAACAATAATTCCAGAAACTGGCTGAGGTTTAACTTTCCAACTTTTTCTTACATGAGCACCAAGAAAAAAACCATAAGTGACCATTATTGCAAAAGCAAAAATACCATGTGTTTTTAAAACTGGATATTGTAAAAAATGCTTTTCTTCTCCAAATTCTCCTTGAATTATAATAAAATTATTAAATATAAAAAAAGTTATTCCTGTTACCCAAGAGCAACAAAGAATAAGATAAAACCATTTTTTATAATCTAAATACCAAGAACTTTTACTCATTGAATCTCCTTAATTCTACCTTTGTCATCAATCTCAAAAGCCCTAGCAGACATCGATTTTAATATATATGAAATATTTTCTGCTAAAAAAGATACTTTTGTTAAAGCATCAGCTGTAATGCAGTCATTAGCAAAAACAGAAACAGTTTTATTTGAAAGATTAACAGACTTAGTTTTAGGATTTATAATTGCAGATTTACCTTCTTTTTGGTAATAGTTAGCGCTTGTTGCCAAAGATTTATTGTACATGGGCAACTTTACCAAATTACCAAATTTTGAATATCTAATATCTATTAACTTGCCTCTTGAATTATTCATAGCTATATCTCCACCAGCATTTATAACGATGTCCATATCACTAAACTCTTCAAGCAAGCTCATTGCTTTATCCACAGCATATCCTTTAGCAATCCCCCCAAGGTCAATTGCTAGCTTTCTATTGAAAGAGATATAATTTCCTTTTATAATAATATCTTTATAGGAGGATTTTTTATCTAAAAAATGGTATTTTTTTAACAATAACTTTTGTTTTACCAAAGAGGGAACGATCGTAACATCAAACAATCCATTGCTTAGGTCGCTTAAATTTAAAGCTTTTTTTAAAACAACCAACAAATCACTAGAAACTTCACAATCTTTCTTATGTGCAAACTTATTTAGTAAGGTGACCTCACTCTCATCATCATAGTAGCTCATAATCTTTTCTATTCTAGAAATCTCATTAAACGCATCGTTGGTTAACTGGATGAGGTAGTCATCACTTTCATTGCCGCTAATTGTGATTTCAACAAAAGTACCAAGTAACGTTTTGCATCTAGAAATAGTATTTAACTCTTGTGTTCTTGCTGCTAATTGCATTTAGATATATCTTAAGACCTCATTCCATGTGTGCATTAAACGATTAACTCCATCAGTAATATGACGACAAGAAAGAGTGGCTCCTGATATATTTTTAATCTGCTTATCCAACCTTAGATGTTCATTGTGATCCTTTCCTAAAAATTGAGCCAACCATTTCTGATTTCTAACTTCGCCACCATAAGTTTCACGATAAGTTAAAACTTCAACCCCACTTACTTTTCCATATTTATCAATAGAAACAGCGATATCAATATTTTCATGCTTACCTATCACTTGATCAATTATAAACCATCCTCCATCAGAAGTTTTATAAGCATTAATTTTATCATTATTTACTCTTACCTTTGATAGTTTTTTTATTGCCTTTTGCTGCTCTTTGGTCAAAACAATTTCTAGCTTCTCTAATTTTACATTAGGAACTAGAATTTTCTTGGCCTGATCAACTGTTAGATATGTTTTAGCATAAACAAACTCAGGAGTTGCTGATAATGCACCAACCAGTAATGTTGTTGTTAAAAATGGTTTTAGATTCATTGCAGATTAAAATTAAATTTACCAATTATAACCCCAAGAGAATCCTAAATGAAGTCTTTCATGCTCATCCCAGTTCTTTCCGTCACCATTAATGGAATTTTTAGATCCTGAGCCAGCAATTTGCCACAAAGCACCAATAGTATACCACCAATTTTGTTCAGCATAATGGTAAGAAGGACCAATATACATTCCATATTGATGATTACTTCCGAGCCTCATATTATGTAGATCAAAATTAGAGCTTTTATGCTCTTCATCCTTAACACCCATTTCCGATGGGTTTAGATAATCTGCTTGTCTACGAAATTCAAATCCAACAAAATGCTTTGGTTTGAAACGATAAGAAATTCCAATATTTGTTTCTAAGGCAATTTCCTCTTCCAAAACCTGTCCTTCACCCTTTCTTCTTTCTAGTTCTACATTTTGAACTAATGCTAAAGTTAAACGATCATCAAGCCAGTTTTTTTGCAAAAATATCCTTGGCATATATGTTGCTTGATTAATATTAGATCCATCTAGACGATATCTTTCTCTTTTTTCATAAACAAATCCAACTGAAAGACCTAAAGGATCTTTATATGGGCTTAAAATATTATATTTTGACATTAATCTAAAGCCTCCGAGAGTCATATGGTTGTAACTTCCCCCATCTCCTCCTTGGGTATCGTACATTGGTTGTAAATCAGGATTATCTACAGAATAGTTATGTTTGAATATTAACGCTGTAGCTCCAACAGTTAAGCGATCAGTTATTCCGTACTCAATACCAGGTCTAATATCAAATCTTTCATATTCTCCTGAGCTTTTTCCTGACATGCGACGCGCAGAAAATCTAGCCTCAAAACTTCCTGCTGGACGAACATCTGTACCAGTAGTATAGACCCATAAGTTTTCTTCGGCAAATGCCGCATTAGCTGAAAAAAAAGTTGCCAAGATTACTATTTGAGAAATTTTTCTTTTAAAAAACATTTTTTATAGACTTTATTAATTTGTAAATTACCCTTCGGGGCAGGTTATTATAAATATTGCCAAACCAACAGCAATTAGTAATAACTGACATCAATTCGACGCTAATAATGAGGATGATAATCATTATCATTTAAATAGTCAATAGCAAAAAGATCTGTAATAATTAAAATCCTAATATTTCTTCCTGCTCCTGCCACAAATCAGGCATCTGCTTAGCAATTATATCCTGCAATTTTAGTGTCCTTGGCTGAGTTCCAGTTAAAACTGCTTTTACAATTTTTGGTGATAAAAAATTGAGGTTAAAAACTTTACTGACATAAGAAGTTCCAACTTTTTCTTTTCTGGCAATATCAGCCAAAGAGTCAAATTTGCCTTCCTCCATCAAATTTTTCCATTTATGAGCTTTGCCAATCATCTTGATTAATTTATCATCAAAATAGGATTTTTGCTCATCTATTGGGATATTTTTAGGACAAATAACCATTGCAGCGCCACCTCGCTTTTTTATTTGAATTGGTACAAAAATATCGATTGTTTCTTCATTTATTTGTTGGCTAATTTCTTCCATATTAATTTGCTAATTCGGTTGATAATGAGTGAAGTCCTTCTTTAAAGATTCTGATATTTAGCCCTTCAGGCTTGATATCAATTTGCTTGATTAAAAGGTTAATAATTCTTGCTTGCTCAACTGGAAATAATTCATCCCAGATTTTATCAATTGTTTTAAATGAGTTGATGATCTTATTTTCTGATAAATCGTCTTTTTTGGCGTTGATAGTGTGAATTATAAATTCTGGCTTTTTTAGAAAATTTAAAACTTGGTCAGTTACCAAATTTTCAGTTTCACTGGCTGATATTCTGCCAACTTTGCAAAGATCATTATTTCCCTTATGTTTTGACTGGCAAATATAATAGCGATATCTTTTGCCTTGCTTGGTAGTATAAGTTGGAGTCATTTTTGATCCACATATTCCACAATTCATAATTCCTTTTAGGAGCGGTGCTGTTGTAACTCTTGATGATGGTAATTGAATTTTGTTATTGGTTGATAGTAGCTCCCTTGTTTTTTGCCAAGTCTGATCGTCAATAATTGGCTTATGCATACCATCAAAAAGCTTGTCCTTATGCTTAACTTTGCCGATATAAAGATGATTATTTAAAATTCTTCTGACATTAGATTTATTAAATCTTTTACCCTTATGAAGCTTGCCATTATTTGAGATCCAAGTTTTAGTGGTAAAGCCAAGATTGTTTAATTCTCTAGCTGTTTCGGTAATTGATGCCGTCTCTGCAAAATTTTGAAATAATATCCTGACAATTTTAGCTTCTTTTTCATTAATAAGAAGTTTTCTATCTTTAGCATCATAGCCAAGTGGAATATTACCGCCCATCCACATACCTCTTTTACAAGAAGCTTCTAATTTATCTTTAATTCTCTCGGACGTTAATTCTCTTTCATATTGAGCAAATGATAATAGGACATTCAGCATCAATCGCCCCATTGAATTGGCAGTATTAAAGCTCTGGGTTACCGAGACGAAACTGACATTATGTTCATCAAGAAGTTGGATTATTTTAGAAAAATCCAATAGTGATCTGGTTAAGCGGTCAATTTTATAAACAATGATACAGTCAATTTTATCTTCCCTAATATCTTGAAATAATCTTTGAAGGGACGGTCTTTCTAAATTACCTCCGCTAAATCCGCCATCATCATAATGATCATTTACTAAAACCCAGCCTTCGTGGGCTTGAGAGGAGATATAATTTTCTGCTGAGGCTCTTTGTGCATCTAGGGAATTAAATTCTTGTTCCAACCCTTCCTCGCAGGATTTTCTGGTATAGATTGCACATCTTATTTTTTGTTTATTTCTTATATTATCTATCATGACTGTAATTTAAAGAATTTTGGCCCATTCCATCTGGTGCCAGTTATTTTTCTGGCAATAGCAGATAAGCTTTTCCACTTTTTGCCGTCATACTCAAAAGAATCCTTTAAAACTTCGACCTGATGCATAACCCCTTGCCATTCTCTGCATATTTTAGTGCCTGGCAGTAAATCTGTATGTTTCTTTAAGATTGAGGTTGATGTGCCATTAGCAATTTTATTGAGGTTATCAATTGATTCATAATCTAAAGCCCCAAATGCCAATTCTTGTAGCCGATAGGCTATTCTTGGTCTTAAAAATTCCTTATTAGTATTAGCAGCACATTTTTTTGGCATAATCTCATTATAAATTTGCCGAAGGTCACTTGCCGACTTACTTTCTAATTCAATAATTTGTCTAATAATTGATTTACTCATAAACGTTCTAAATTCAGGTTATTACTGGCTCCATGAACGCTTGCAAAAGGTTGTAAGTCAAGTTGTTCGTCTCTTTTTAGCGAAGTTTCTTTGGTGTCTAAACGACGGATGGCAGTTGCTAATATTTCTCCGATCTCAGCCAATCTTTGATGAGGGGATTTTTCTTGTTTTTGTGCCTTAGTTTGTAGTTTCATGTGCTATCAAGTTCATTTTCTAAAATTCTATTATTAGAATATGAAATGATGCTAGAAGCACAATGACACTTGATTACCTATATGCACTCATCTTTACTAACGAAGAAATTAGCCAAGATATTTGAGGTGTGATTTACATTTATTCTTACAATCTGAGCTGCCAAAACCAGCAACAATAGTTTCGCCACAGGTTTCTTGATTTAAGATACATTCTTCTTTATCAAATTTTTGCACTTCGATAATTTTGGCATTTTTGTCATTAAGCAAAAAGTCGATATGCCAATGAAGTTTTTTATCAGAAGAATTTGACTGATGCCTTTTGATTCTTTCATCGATATTTTTCTTGGCTGAACCCGTATAAATGTAATGACCTCTCGGAAAGGTAAATTTTCCGAGCTTTCCTATTTGGATTTCAATGTTATCGCTGATATGGATATGAAGTTGATAGCTTTGCATTAATATTCTCTGATTACTTTTGCTACCACTCCCCAAAAATATAGATTTTGCTCTTCATCTTCAATATCAGGATAATCCTCATTTTCTGAAACTAACTTAGTTATTCCATTTTTTTGACTAAGTCTTTTTACAACTGCACCATTATCAACTGATGCAATGATAATATCGCCATCTCTAGCCTCTTTAGATTTATTAACTAATAGAATATCATCAGGAAGAATTCCTGCATCTTTCATTGAGTAACCTGATACTTTAACCAAAAAATGATCATCAGGATTGCTCATCATAAATTTTTCACCTAGATTATATAATTCATAATTATCTGAATCGGTAAAATTTGGCACACCTGCCTCAACTTTCATATCAAATAAAGGAAGAGCAAAATCTTTTGTCTTGCTTTCCATCATATCTTTAACTGTATCCATCATGCTAACAGGCACTCTCATGATTCTTGTTGGTTCACCATAGCGACCCTGTCCAGATGGCCTTCCAGCACCTGGTCTTGCACCACCTCGTTTCATTTTTTTCATAAGAAATAGTTTTTTATTGTAAGATAATTAAAGTCATCTTAGAATAAGGTACTTAATTCATTTTAAAATTCAATTAAAACTATATTCTCTCATGGAAACAAAGGTAAAAAAGTTTATCAGAAATACCCCAGAAGAAGATTTGAAGAACTTTTTAATCAGTAATGATTTTATTGAAGTTCCTGAAGATTTTAACTGGGATGGCAAGAATCGTAAATATCATGCTTCGTTATTTGGCATGGTGTGGGGTTGTGAAGATGCCAAAAAACAGAATCTATTTGATACTATTGATAGAGTTCATGGCATGAGTGATGAATTGGGGCAAAATGCTTTATGTAGCATTGCTGGAAATGATAAAATATTTCTGGATCAAAAAGGAGAATATGCCAGAGGGCTTTATATGCATCAAAAATTTCCTGAGAAATTTAGAACTGCAGAATTTTGGGTGTCGCATGACTATAAAAGAAAATCAAAAGAATGGAGCTCATTTCATGGGCCACAAAATAAGAAACTTGATAAATCAGAGGAAAATATCACCAAGTTCAAAGAAGAGGTTTTAAGTCATCTCGATATCAGCAGAAAATTAAATCTAGAATTTAGCTGTCGTGATAAAAATGATAAGGATGGCAATAAATTAGAAATTTGCATTTTAACTGGCTTTCATGATGGATTACCACAATCAATACAGACTTTTGATAAGGATGAAGTGGTAACAAGGCATTTTGCACCAGCTAAAGATTTTGGGGTTAGCTATGATCCAACCAGTGGCTTAATTGATGTGATTTCAAATTCAAAAGATAATCGAGAATTTTTGGCCAAAAAATTTGCCAATATTTTTTTAAAAAGTGCTGACGATAAATTTGAAATCAGGCTTAAAAAATATAATCTAGCCAAATTTAAGTCCTATCAGGATTTAATGAAAGATGTTGATTTGAAGGATGGAATTGAAGATATCAAAGTTACTCTCATCAAACTAAAACCTCTTAACAGTAAAAACTCAACCACTCTTGAATCTCCATTTTCAGAAAAAAGAACAATTTATGAAATAGCAGAAAATTGGTTTGCTGGCAATAATCCTTTATCAAACTCTTTTGAAATCAAAAAAGTAAAATTATCAATTAAATTCAAGGCAGATACTAAAAACCCCAGAGGCAAATTAATTCATGTTAATATCACTGATCCTAATGGCTGTGATTTAAAGGATAGAACTGAAAAAGAAAAAATTATCGGTGATAAATATCTGGAAAAATGGGGCATTATTGAAAAAATATGAAGTTAGACAGCCAGACATTTAGATTGCTAATTGATATCGTAGAGCAAGCAGATCCAAATATTACCCACTCCCACCTCAAGTCAAATCTTGGCACAAAAATTACCGACAATCTAATTCAAAATAATTACTTCAATAAAGGCAGAGATTTAGAAACCTATTATTTGCCAGGTCAAGATCGAGAGGCTTATGTTGAATGGAGTGATGATCACAATTCCTTCGTTTATTTATCAGATTTTGGCAAATTTTTGCCAGTTGCCGAAGAAGAGCTTAAAACTTATGATATTAATTTCACCAAATTAACCGACTTTATTGCTGATCAATTTGATATATCCAAAAATAGCAGAAAAAATTCTAATGGCCATATAGATGATAATTTGTTTTTTCTTGGTGAAGAACATATCAAAAAGAAAAAATTTGCCATATTTTTTGCTAGAAGATTGAATGACCAAAGTAATTTCAAAAAAATTGATGAGTTTTTTGCAAAAGAATCACCAACAAAATTTCCAAAATTAATCCTTACCTCATCAAATGAGCATTGCCCAACTCAATTAAGCAAGAAGGCAAAAATAATTTCTATTCCAAAACTTCTCACCTTCTCACAAGGTAATCTCTTCAATATTGATTACATTTCAAATATCCTCATATCAGGAGCTGATGATGAATATAAGCCTCATGTTCGTTGTAATGAGGATGCTAGCACATTATTTATTGGTGATGATTCCTTTGATATCAAAGGAGATAAACAGCGCCAAATCCTAAAAGTAATGTGCGATTTTTATGCTGAAGATTCTGATAGCAAAATGAGATGGAATACAATTCTTGATAATGCCGATATTGAAACCGAATCAAGATTTAGTGATATTTTCAAAAGAAGCTCCGTGAAAGAAAAAATAGGTGCAAAAGATGGCTTCGTTTGGTTCAAAACCGAAGAAATTTCTTAAAAAAATCAAAAAAACTTAATTCCCCCTCGTTCGTCCCCCCTGCGTCCCCTCATCGTCCCCCGACCATATTTCTAAAGTTACCTTAGTTTTTTTATTAACTAACTAATGGTTTCTCAACATGACTGAACAACTACTTCTATCAGAAAAATCCTTAGCACGGAAATGGGGAATTTCTCATAAAACTTTGCAAAGGTGGCGTTGGCTCAAAACGGGCCCTGCCTACATCAAAATTGGTGGCCGTATCAGATATAGCACCGATTCAATTAAGGAATATGAAGATAGCAATCTTCATGGGGCTCCTACTCCTCCGACATCTCCAATATCAACTTCAATTGCATAAAAATTATGAATAACACGATAACCATAGATTCTGCTCGTAATATCCCAATTGGGCAATTATCTGAGCTACCAATAGCAACTTTAGTTTCTCTACAAAAAGATGCTAATAATAATCTTGATAAAGCCAAGAGATTAAAAGATTGGCTAGATTCTGCTATATCGCTTAAATATCAAAATAAAGCGACTCAAACCAGAGAGTTCCAAGATAAGGTAACTGGCACAATCCATTTCAATGATGGCAATTTTAAGGTTACTTCAATTATCGCCAAAAGAGTTGATTGGGATCAATCAAAACTTAAAGAGGCAATTTCTCAAATCAAAGAACATGGCGACAATCCTTATGAATATGTTTCTGCTACTTATAAAGTTTCAGAAACCAAATTCACTGCTTGGCCAGAACATATCAAGAAATTCTTTAGACCTGCCAGAATTCTAAAAACAGGCAAGGAAACCTTCAAAATTGAAGAAATTAAGGAGGTTGGCCATGAGTAAATTACCAATAATTAGTGCTGATGAGCGCATGAAGGAGCAAAGAGGAATAAAAGGTTGTATCTTTGGCCCTTCAGGTTGTGGCAAAACCTCACTTCTTTGGACTCTCGATCCAAAAACTACTCTCTTTTTTGATCTTGAAGCTGGTGATCTGGCTGTTGAGGGGTGGTCTGGCGATACAATTAGACCAAAAACTTGGGAAGAATGCTGTGATTTTGCAGTATTCATTGGCGGGCCAAATCCTGCACTAAGACCAGAGCAAAAATATTCTCAAGCCCATTTTGATGTGGTTTGTAAGAAGTTCGGTGATCCTAAATCCTTAGATAAATATCAAACTATTTTCATCGATTCAATCACTGTAGCAGGAAGGCTTTGTTTTGGGTATTGCCAAGGTCAACCAGAAGGTATTTCTGATAAAACAGGTAAAGCTGATACTAGAGGAGCTTATGGCTTACATGGTAGAGAAATGATCGCCTGGCTTACCCATCTACAACATACCAGAGCCAAGAATATTTGGTTTGTCGGCATTTTGGATGAAAAGCTCGACGACTTCAACCGCAAATATTTCCAGCCTCAAATTGAAGGATCAAAGACTGGTTTAGAACTACCAGGCATTGTCGATCAGGTCATAACCATGACCCAAATTACTCCTGAAGAAGGACAGTCCTATCGAGCATTTATTTGTCAGACGCTTAACCCTTATGACTATCCAGCAAAAGACAGATCAAGGCGATTAGAAGTAATTGAAGAGCCTCATTTAGGAAGGCTGATGCAAAAGATCAAAGCTGATGCCAAGCCAATCAGTGAGCACCTTCAATACAACAATTTCAATAATATTAACTCTAAATAATAAATAACTATGTGGAACGATTTTAATAATTCAGATAATCAGCAATCTTTTGACGTAATCCCTAATAACACTCTAGCTAAGGTTAGAATGCAAATCAGACCTGGTGGTTATGATGATGCAAATCAAGGCTGGAATGGTGGATACGCAACTAAAAATGATAATACAGGTTCAATTTATCTTTCTTGTGAATTTGTAGTTTTGGAAGGTGAATTTGCTAGAAGGAAAATTTGGAGCTTAATTGGGCTTCATTCAGAAAAAGGCCCTGAATGGGCAAATATTGGAAGAAGCTTTATTAAGGCAATTCTTAATTCATCAAAAGGATTTAAAGAATCTGATGTTAGCGAATCCGCTCAAAATGCCAGAAGAATTAAAGGTCTTGCTGATCTTGATGGTGTTGAGTTTTTAGCAAAAATCACAGTAGCTAAAGATCAAAATGGTAATGATAAAAATGAGATCAAATTTGCCATAACTCCTGATCATAAGGATTATGCTAAATTAATGGGAAATGTTTCTCATCAATCTCAGCAGAGTCAAGTATCTCAGCCACAACAGCCAAATAATAATCGTCCTGCTTGGGCGCAGTAATCATTAAATATTTTTAAGGATATCAAATGATACTAAGACCAAGACAGGAGGAATTTGTAAAAAAGAGTGTTGCTGCACTAAAGGAGCATGGCAACACTCTTGGCATAGCTCCAACAGGATGCCATGGAATTGGAACTCCAATTTTAATGTTTGATGGAACTATCAAACCAGTTGAAAGCATTAAAGTTGGAGAATTGTTAATGGGGCCAGATAGCAAGCCAAGGCAAGTTCTAGAATTATATAATGGGATTGATCAGCTATTTGAAATTCGACCAATTAAGGGAGAGTCATTTATAGTAAATTCTGATCACATACTTTCATTGGTAAAAACTAATGAAGGTAAAGGAAACGATTATCAGCAGATAGTAAATATTTCTGTTAAGGATTATTTGCAAAAATCACCTAATTTTAAGCATTTACATAAGCTATATCGTGCTTCAATAGATTTTAGCAATAGTAACTCAGATCTTCCAATAGAGCCATATTTTTTAGGAGTTTTACTGGGTGATGGGTCGTTTGGCTATAATAGCATTTCTATTACAACATCAGATCCAGAAATAGCATATTTATGTCAATTACAGGCTGATAAATGGAATCTTGATTTAAGAATTGATCAAATTCCTGGAAATGAAGCTAATAGCTATTTTTTCTCAAGAAAAGGTGATGGTAATCAAAATCTTATTTCAAAAGCATTAAAAGCACTAAATCTAAAAGGAAAGCATGCTAGAGATAAATTTATTCCCCATCAATATAAAACTGCTTCAAGACAAGATATAGCAGCAATACTCGCTGGATTAATTGATACTGATGGTCATCAACAGCATAATATTATTGAATATACAACATCATCAAAAATTCTTGCTCAGGATGTTGCTTTTATTGCTAGAAGCCTTGGTTTTTTAGCAATACCAAAAAATAAAATAGTTA
>Ga0228639_1000075_pt1 | contig 39628 bp, 30 predicted proteins | sample 50DmetaG_FD_190532 | JGI IMG/M metagenome (GOLD analysis project Ga0228639, IMG submission 190532) | Seawater microbial communities from Monterey Bay, California, United States - 50D | ecosystem: Environmental > Aquatic > Marine > Coastal | place: USA: California | collected 2016-10-18
TAAATACCCTAATATTGAGGTTATTGGAGTTCTAATTTCGTGAGACATATTTTCAAGAAATTGTTCTTTTGCCTCCAAAATAGATCTTTGAGATTTTTGTTTGAGACTAGTTAAGTAACGTTTTTTTCTAGCATTCCATTCTACAAAAACCAAAATGATGACAATTATAAGTAGAATAGTTGCACCAATCTTAATGTACATGAGTTGGTTATCAATTATTTTTTGATCTTTCAACTCATTTAACCTTTTCATTTCGGCTAACTCTTTACTAAACTTATTATAAAATCTAAAAACATGAGATCTAACTTGTGACTTATTTTTATTTTCTGAATTTTGTAAATCGAGTGTTTGAAGAACGTGTTTAACAGCTTTCTTATACTCTTTTTTTAATACAAAATAATCACTTATAATTTTACCACTAGAAGAATGACCATAATCTGATTCAATTTTTTTGAAATTTAGGTCCGCTTTTTCAATATTATTATTTGCAATTGCATATCTAAGTTTATTATAATAATAATTATCCTCTTTATACTCATCTTTAGGAAACGCTTTATCGAAATAATATTCTCCTAAGGTATAATTTTTTAACCCCAAATAAGTATCATGAAGGTTATCATAATACCTTTGCTTCAACGATTTATAATCTAGATTATTTTCATCAATTGAATTTAAGATTTTAAGGCTTTCTTCAAACTGATTTTTACGAATAAAAATATAAGCTTTTTCTATTTTTAATAGTTCTTTATAGCTTTTATATCGTTTATGAGAAGACATATCCAGAATAGTTTCCTCAAGTTTGGTATAATTTTTTTCTGCTAGATCAATAATTTCCAATTCTAAAAGGCAAGCATTTAAATTTACTAAAACCCTAATTTGAATTGGTCTTAGTTCTTTATTTTTTGGGAATTCTAAAATTTGAAGAGCTTTATTGTAATGTTCTATAGATTTTTCATAGTTATCAAATGCATAATAGCTGTAGGCAGAATATCCATGAGACCTAGCCTTGGTTACTTGTTCATTAGTGATTGATAATATTTCATTTCTGTAGTAATCAATTGAGTCTGGATTATTTCTTATGCCAAATGCATGATGCATCATTTCAAGGTAAGTTTTTGCTTTCAGTTCATATATTTCCTGAAGTTTAAATGTGAATTTTTTTTTCTTTAAGTTTTTTTTCTTTTGTGCCTTTAAATAACTCTTTTCAATGGAATTTAAGTTATTTAAGTATAGATGAGTTAGTTTAGAAAATTCTTTAGGATCTGATTTATTAATTTGGTTATAAATATTCTTTAGAGAATTGTTCAGAGTATCTATAATTTGAGAGTTAGGGTTTTGAGCAGTTGTGTTAAGAAATATAAAAAAGCAGAGTAGTAATAATTTAAATTTCATCATTTTTTGGAGGTATAATTTAAAATCTATTTAACTAATCTTTCTGAGTTAAGGATAATAAAAAAGATAGTTTTTTTATTATTGACATAAAATAATCTATTTTTTAAATTTTAATCTCAATAAAAAAATTAATAATTCTATTTAAAAATACATCTAATTCCTTAATTAGATATCTCGTCGCTAAAAAAAGCACCTATTTAATATAAAAAGAGAACACTTTTAATTATATGAGATTGTTTATATCTATTCTAAATAATAATTGATACTTAAAAAAAACTAATTTTATAATTGAAATTTTTACCCTTTGATTGAATTGATAATGTTTTAATTACCAATACATCAATCCCCTAGATTAAGAAAAGCCAAAGTAAACTTACTTTGGCTTTTAATCTTAATAAAGATAGCGTTCTATAAATTTATATGATATGGGTTAACTCAGATTTTCTGAAAACATTTTTGGTGTAAGACCTGTCTCATTTTTAAAAATTCTGTAAAACGAATTTGTGGCTTTAAAGCCACATGCTTTTGCTAATGCTTCAATATTGTATTTTCTTAAATAGCCACCCTTTATTAATTCCTTTGCTTTTTTTACTTTTAAATAATTGACAAACATTTTAAAATTGTCAAACTTGTTTTCTTTAAGTGTTACAGAAATATATTCTTCTTTAATTTCTAATTCATTGGCCAACCAATCTAATCTTAATTGATCATCTAAGTATAATTTATGTTCTTCAATTTGACTTACAACATACTTATATATTTCTTCTACTTTAATTTCCTCTTTAATCTTTTCTCTTCTTAGACTATCTTCATTCATAAAAGAGGGTAAATTATAAAGAATAGTTTCGTTTTTATTTAGATAATAGAGAAGTCCTAAAATCATAAATGCTAAAAAACTTGATGCATAGTGTTGATCATTATAAAATACCTCATCATTTAGGCTCAATTTTATGCTAAAGTAAAATGTAAATAAAGACATTAAAGCTTTATAGTGTGTTAGATTATATAGCCATAACTTAACTTTTTCTATTTGTTTTGAAGGTGATTTTATATGAGTAAATTTATTTAAAAACCTTTTTAAGGTACTATCTTCTTTAGTAGAGGGTTTATTTTTAAAGGTGCTAAGAAGTAAATTATAGGTTAATATACAATATGCCAAATTCAAAAGGTTTCTAAGTATAAGTAACCAAGTAGGTATTTTTTTTGCATTAAAATAATTAGACCAATATATGTCTTCCTGGCTCAAACTCATGAATTCAGATGCAGTTGGTTTAAAAGGTAATTCAAAAAATATATAAAAAATAAAAAAAACAACAATGTGAATAATGTCTGTAGAATTGAAAGCATTATCATTAGACACTGTTTTTTTTACGTATAGGTAAAATAAAATTGGAATAAAACACACTAGAGAAGTGTTAAATATGAGCCCAATTGGAAATTTAACTGCATACAACTTCTCTACAAAATCCATTGAAATGTGCCTAGTTATTCCAAATGTGTATATTCCTAAAATTACTAAAAGTATCCTATTGGAGTTTAAATGAAGGTTCCCAGATTTATAAATAAGCCTAAAAATAACCAATAATGATGATAGCCAAACTATAATTAAAAGCACATCATATATTAGCATTTTTTTTGGGTTTTGGAGGTTCTTACAAAAGTAAATATCTTTTTCCAATTCTATCTCATAAATATATTTTTTATCTCATTTTTATTTTGAGATAACAATAAGGTAATTTAAAAGGGCTATATAATTTTGTTCTATTATTTTTATACAATAATTTACCCCCTATGAAATATCCCCATATTTTATAATTAAATGAAACAGCATTAATTATATTAATGCTGTTTTTTATTTTTTTGTAAAAAAATAATTTTTTATTTAATTTTGTTACTTAACATATTCATTTATATACCCCTAAAAATGATTACAACATTACTCTTTGCATTTCCTGCAACAATTGTTTCCGTTATTTTATTGCTCATATCGTGTAGCCTAGTTCAGAGAAAAATCAATTACTCATTACTTTCAGGAGCTCTTCACAAGAATTCTCAAAGATTAAATAACCTATATGGTATTGGTTTTTATATTTTCGTATTAGGTTGTCTTCTGCCCTCACTTTTTTTTCTTTTATTTTTTAAAGTTGAAGTCAATATTTTAATGTTAGGTTTTTTAATTTTTTTATTACCAATTTTTAAAAAAACATTTGAAAAAAATAATCATTTAATTTCTTTTTTAGTTTATTCACTAATCACTTTCGTTACAATTAGATTACTTAATTATCAGATCGAAAATATCGTTGATATTTCAATTATTGGTTTTGTTTTGGCATTAATGCTATTATTAAATTATTTATTAAGAAAACTTTTCACTGATGAATTTAAGCTATTGTTCTCATGCACTATACTTACTTTTGCTGTTTGTGTTTTGGCTATTATTATAAGAGATCAATCATTGTTTTTTATTAATTTATCGGTTTTCACCTCTTCATCATGTATATTATTTCACAATAAATTAAATAAAAAACACAAAATTTTAATTACTCAAAGCGGAAAAGCCATTATAGTTTTTTTCATAGTAGCATTAGGATCATACATGCTAAAGTCCTTTCTATAAATTAGGAATTATCTAAACATATTATTTATCTTTATTTTTCTTTACCAATAAAGAATTATTTTGACTAAACATGTTTGTATAATAGGAGCAGGTCCCTCCGGTCTTCCTGCCATCAAAAATTTAATAGACGCAGGAATATCTGTAATTGCCTATGATTATAATAGTGATGTTGGTGGTAATTGGATTTATAACGAAAATGAAAGCCATTCTAGTGTTTTTGAAACTACACACATTATTAGTTCAAAAACCTTATCTCAATATGAAGATTTTCCTTTTAGACCTGAAGTTTCAGATTATCCCTCACATGAGGAACTTAGGCACTATTTTCAATCTTATGCCAAACACTTTAAACTTTATCAACATATTGAATTCAATACACTTGTTAAAAGTTGTGAAAGAAAAGATAATGGCCTTTGGGAAGTAACTACAATTAAAGATGAACATAAGCAGGTAGTAATTTTTACAGACTTAGTTGTTTGTAATGGACATCACTGGGAGCCTAAATACCCTAACTATCCAGGTAAATTTTCAGGTAGTTTTTTACATTCTCATCAATATAAAAAAGCAGCTCCCTTTGCTGGTAAAAAAGTCTTAGTTATAGGTGGTGGAAATTCTGCTTGTGATGTGGCTGTTGAATCCAGTAGAGTTAGTGCTAAAACAGCCATAAGTTGGCGAAGAGGATATCGAATTATTCCTAAATTTTTAATGGGAAAACCAACTGATGTTTTTGCTACAAAAATGAGGTTTTTGCCTATTTATCTTAGAAATTTATTAGCTGGTTTAATTGCTAAAATTAATAATGGATCAAACAATGTATACGGATTACAAAAACCAAGTCATAAATTTGGAGCTACTCATCCAACTATTAATAGCGAGTTATTATATAAAATTAGACATGGAAAAATAAAACCTAAGGTAGAGATTGATCATTTTGAAGGTAGAAAAGTATTTTTTAAAGATGATACTAATGAGGAGTTTGATGTGATAATTGCATGTACAGGTTTTGCATTAGCTCACCCTTTTTTTGATGAAAAGTTTTTAAATTACAGAGAAGGTCCAGTTCCGCTTTATTTAAAAATGTTTCATCCAAAATATGAGAACCTTTTTTTTATAGGTATGTTTCAACCCTTAGGATGTATTTGGCCTGGAGCTGAACAACAAAGTAAATTATTAGCGCTTACCATAAAAAAAGCATGGAAACGTCCTTCAAATATTAAATATTTGTGCGAGCGAGAGGTTAGTCATCCTCACATGAGGCAAATCAATACAAATAGACATAGGATTACTGTAGATTACCACCGTTTCATGAGAGATTTAAAATCGCAAATTAAAAAAGCAGTTTAAAATAATAATATTATTTTTATATATAATTCAAGCCAAATAATCTAAAAATACAAGCCTTCTCATTCAAATGCTAAAATTTACAATAAAATCTCTTTTTTTATTTTCAGTGAAAAGGTTTCCTATTGCACTAATTTTAGTATTAATTTATAGCAATTTAATCATAAGTCAAACCATCAATGAGCTGGGTAGTCCTTTTGTGAAAAATTTTTCAAAAAAGGAAATAAAAAATGGTTTTAAGGTATTTGACATAACTCAAGATGACAATGGTGAACTCTATTTTGCTAAACCAGGCTCATTAATGCAGTATGATGGTTTTACTTGGCGTAATTATACTACCAAGGATCAATCTGATTTAAGGGCCGTTCTTTATGATGATGCTGATCATATATATACAGCTGGTATTGGTGGCTTTGGATTTTGGTTTAAAAATGACAAGGGAATTCTTGAATATTCAAGTTTATATTTTAAATACCCAACCAAAAAAGCACCTTTACTACCTGTGTTTTTAAATATAGTATCAGCAAATGGAGTTATTTATTTTCAATCTTTCCAACAAATTTACATATACAATCCAAGTAGTAGTGAGTTAAATACAATACCTGCAATTAAAGGTTTTAGTAAGCTTTTTTCTTCTAATGATAGAGTTTTTGTTCAAGATGTTTCTATAGGTTTATTTGAAATTATAGATAATCAAAAAAAAATAATTGAGGGTTCAGAAAATTTATATTTTGATATTATTGATGTATTTGAAACTACAAATAAAAGTTTAATAATTGCTACAAAAAATAATGGTTTTTGGTTTTTAGAGAATGGATTATTAAAAAAGAAAGAATGGAAGATTAATACTGAAATAGAAAAATCTATTGTTACAGATGTTGAAAAATATATAAACGATCTTTTTATAGTTGGAACACTTAGAGATGGATTTTACATTATTTCTAATGAAGGTCTAAAATTAGCTCATTTTAATAAAAATAATGGAATTTCAAATAATGCTATTCGTAAAATTTTTGTAGATAATAATCATAATATTTGGTTGGGAACGGAATCTGGTATTAGTTATCTAGAATTAAACAGTAATACTAAATATCTTCTAGACAATAAAAGTGGCTTTGGAACCGTATACACAAGTTTTTTAAAAGGTACTTCTCTATACTTAGGAACCTATCAGGGGCTGTTTGTTAAGGATATTAAAAATTCTTTTTCAGAACCAAAACTTATTAATAATAGTGCAGAGCAAATATGGAACATAGATGAAGTAGATGGGCAATTAATAGTTGGAAGTGATAAAGGACTCTCCATAGTTCGTGACAATTCTTTAGAAACAATTCACTTAGAGGGAGGAGCTTGGACCTTTGTTAAACATCCTAAAATTGAAAACCTTATGTATGTTGGTTTTTATTCTGGAGTAGCTGTTTTTGAAAAAATAAATAATCAATGGAATTTTATAAGAAAATTTGAGAATTTTGGTGAGTCCTCACGATTTTTAGAATTTGACCAATTTAATCAGTTGTGGGTTGCTCATCCCTCTAAAGGTTATTATAGACTTAAATTAACTGAAAGTGCTACAGAATTGATTGATGTTGAATTTTATGGTGTAGAAAATAAAAATATATCAACATATGCATATTTCTGTAAAATTGATGGAAACTTGGTATTTTATAACCCAGAAGGATTCTTTTTTTATGATGCCCTTGATAATGAATTTATAAAAGCTAAGTATCCTTCAGAAATATTTAAAGGGCTTCAAAATATTAATTACATTTTACAAGATGAAAATATTTTTTGGTATTCTACACCAAATTTTTTGGGGTATGTCTTTAGAAATGGAAACGACTTTAATAAAATTCAAGAACCTTTTTATGCAATTTGGGATCGTCATTTAAAAGATTTTAACAATGTTAAAAAAATTAATAAATCAATTTATGCATTGGGTATAGATAATGGTATGATTTTTCATGACATTAATAAAATATTAAATAAAAAACCACAAGTATCGCCAATAATTAAGTCATTACAATTTATAAGCTCAAAGGATACGATTACTGCATCTGTAAATTTAAAAAATGATCTAAAAATACCTTACAGTAATAATTTTTTAAAAATTAGAGTTGCAATACCAAAATCTCCAATAAGTAATTCTAGACAATTTCAATACAAATTAAGTGGGTTAGAAAATGAATGGTCTAATTGGGTGAATGAATCTGAAATTAAATTTCCCTCTCTTGCCTCTGGTAATTACATCCTAGAAATAAGAGCAAAAATAGAGGTTAATCGTGTAACTGAAAGTATAAAAATACCTTTTTACATTAATTATCCATGGTATATTTCCAGAATTGCTAAAATAATTTATCTCTTATTATTTTTTATGATATTTATTAGTTATAGAGCTTTTTTAAAAACAAAAAACAATAAATATGTGCAAAAATTAAAGCAATTAGAAAAACAAAAAAGAGAACGTCAAAAAGAAAAGTTTGAATTAGAAAAATTAGCAACTGATAAGGAACTATTATTGTTAAAAGAGAAAAATTTAAATCTAGAAATTAAAAAGAAAGACTTTGCTTTGGCTTCCTCAACACTCAATAATATAAAAAAGAAAGAGCTTCTTATTGACTTAATTAAAGATATAAGAAGTATCGATGGTGATATAGTAGATAGTTCATTACATTATTCTTTTAAAAAATTAATAAAGAAAATTGATAATCACATTGTAGATAAAGAAGACTGGCTGGCCTTTGAACTTCATTTCAGAAACTCTCATTCTCAGTTTTTTGATAACCTAAGAGATAGGCATCCAGATTTATCCTCAAACGAAATTAAACTTAGCGCTTATCTCAAATTAAATCTTTCTTCTAAAGAAATTGCATCACTTATGAATGTAGCGATTACAAGTATAGAACAAAGCAGATATCGTTTAAGGAAAAAATTTAATCTATCTAAAGAAGTAAACTTATCTAATTATATTCAAAGTTTTTGATTTTTATTAATATTCTGTTTATCAATGTTTTATAATTTTTAACAAAGTTTTTGTAGAGGTGTTTTTTTTTAATTTATAGCTTTTGTAAAGGTTTCATAATTGTTGTTTACTAGTTTTAAAAGTATTTTTGTAAAATGCTACAGATAAGTATTTATTTATTTGTTGTTAAAAAAATTAAATAATTAATTTATAATTCCTTTTATGATGAAATTAAGATTATTACTCGTTCTATTTATGACCTCATTTATTATTAAAGCTCAGGAGGTTACTCACATAGATTTTGATGATAACAACCCCAACATTGTTTTTAATAGTTGGAACACCTCTTCAACTTTTGCTAAAGTTTCTAATCCTGTATCTGATGTTACTAATCCGTCTGCTTTTGTGGGTCAGTTTACTGCTGGAGATAATAATGATATTGGTATTGGGGTAATTGATCCTACAACAATCTTTACTTCACCATTTAACTTAGAGTCAAATTCTATTTTTAAAATGAAAGTTTTTTCAACTGAAGAGATAGATGTTATATTTCATTTAGAAAATTCACCAGATTGGGGTAATTTTATTGAAGTTTCAGATTCTGTTGAATCTTCTGACTTAAACCAATGGGTTGAGCTAACTTTCGATTTTAGTAGTTACCCTAATATCTTTATGAATAATATTGTTATTAAAATTGGTGGACCCAATACAACTCAAGGAGATATTTATTTTTTCGATGATATCAAAGGACCAGAATTGTATACTTCCCCTGCTCAGGAATTTTCCCCTGCAGACGGTGATATTGATACTTCAGTATCTACAAATTTAGAAATTACTACCAATGACTTCTTTAGAAATTTAGACGATTCTGAAATTACAGATTTAAGTAATAGTGTTGCTGTTAGAATAGGTAATGAAAATGGTGAGGATGTTTCTTTTTCTGCAGATATAAATCAAGATAAAAATAGAATAACAATAAATCCATCTTTAGATCTAGAAAACTCTACAACCTATTGGTATGGAATTATTGATGGTTCTATCGAATATTCCAATGACTCACCTGTAACAGGAGTCTCTGCATCTTTTACTACAAAAGAGGCAGTAACCGGAGATATAAATGAGATGCTTTTTGATTTTGACACTACTAATACAAACGTTGGATTCGAATCTTGGGGTGGTGTTGGATTTGCTGTTATTGAAAACCCAGATAAGTCTGGAATCAATGTATCAGATAATGTAGGAGAATACACATATAATGGTGGTAGTGCAGGATTGGAAAACTCTTTAGTAAATGGTGCTACTCCATTATTACCATTCGATTTTGCTGAAACTCCATTCATAAAAGTAAAAGTATGGGTAAATAAACCAGTAGGTGTTTCAGTTAGACTTCAAAACTACCCAGATTATGGACAGGGTCACGAGCAAAAAATCGAAGTAACAGAAATTAATACTTGGGTAGAATTAGTATTTAATTTTGGTGCAATTACTGCCACTAATTATGACAGAGCTCAAATCTATTTTGATAAAGATGGTAATGGAGGTTCCTCTATCGGTGATACCTATTATTTTGATGATTATCTAAAAAGTAATGTTGCGCCAGTTGTTCAGAATACGATGTATCCTGAGAATAATGCAACTGATGTCACACTAATAACTAAGCCAGTAATTTCATCCAATTTTCAATTTAGAAATATAGATAACTCCGCTATTGAAGATGCCTCAAATGTTGTAGAATTAAGAGAAAATAATGCAACAGGAACTTTAGTTGCTATGACAGCTTCTTTAAGTTCAAATAATTCATCGATAACTATTAGACCAGATGTATTACTTTCTCCTAATACAACCTATTGGTTTGGAATTAAAGAAAACACCATTGAATACGCTGAAAATGAAGACATAGTAACTGGAGTTTCGGCAACATTCACAACTACTTCTACGGCTATTAATTTTGTTACCTATGATGATTTTGACGGAATATCATTAACAACTATCATTGAGTCAATGGGTGATCCAGCAGCTCCTTTTACCACTGTTACTGATCCAGCAGGTGGAGCTAATATGGTTAAGAAATGGGAAAAAGGCAATTCATGGGGTGGCTGGGAAAGAATTCACCTTCAACTAAATGCTCCATATGATGCTGCTCAGGATGATATATTTTCTTTTAGAGTATACTCACCGGTTACTACCGGAATCAGATTTAAAGTTGCTGATGCAAGAGATGATAGTGAAATTAATGCTCAATATGAAACAGATGAAGAGATTATTTTTGAGAATCAATGGCAAACAGTATATTTAAATACTTCTGAACTTGCAGACGGAGTTGAGTTCGATCATATATTTATTTTTCTAGGAAGAGGAGATACTACCAACACTACTTTTTATATAGATGATATTATGGGGCCTCAATTACAGGGAACTGCTTCCGTTAGTAATTTTGATAAACCAAGTTTTGAATTTTTTCCAAACCCAACGACAGATATGCTATATTTCCCGAATTTAGATGGGAAAAAAGATATTCGTATTTTTGATATCAATTCTAAACAAATATTCAAAAAAACAATACATTCAAATGAGTTGTCTATAAGAAACTTAAAACCTGGTTTGTACTTTTTACAAGTTAACGGTCAGTTTAAGAAATTAATAAAACAATAATATTTATAACATAAATAAAAAGTTCATAGCAGGAAGAATTTTCCTGCTATGCTATTTTACTTTTAAACACATAGTATGAATAAATTAAACGTATTATTTTTAAAAATAGTTCCATTTCTATTTTTGTTTATTCCAAGTATTTTGTTTTCTCAAACAGTAATAGTTTCAGGAGAGGTAGTTGATGATAAAGGTGATGCTCTTCCGGGTGTTTCAATCATTGTAGAAGGAACTACTAATGGTGTAGAAACAGATTTTGATGGAAATTATGTTATAAATATTAATACTCCAAACGCAGTTTTACTATTTTCTTATTTGGGTTTTGAAACTCAAAAAATTAAAATTTCAGATCAAAAGAAAATTAATGTAATTCTAAAAGAAAGTGCAGATCAATTGGATGAAATTAGGATTGTTGCCTTTTCAAAGCAAAAAAAGAATAGCGTTATTGGCTCAATGACTTCAATTAAAGCCTCAGAATTAAAACAACCAACATCAAATATTACCAATGCTTTAGCAGGTAAAATTTCTGGATTAATATCATATCAAAGATCTGGTGAGCCTGGCCAAGACAATGCTGCATTTTTTATTCGAGGAGTTACAACATTTGGATTTAACAATAGCCCATTAATATTATTGGATGGTTTACAAATTACTACATCAGATTTGGCAAGAATAGAACCAGATAATATTGCAACTTTTTCAATTATGAAAGATGCAACAGCAACATCTTTATATGGTGCTAGAGGTGCAAATGGTGTTGTATTAGTTACTACAAAGGAAGGGAAAAAAGGAAAAGCTAAAGTTTCTGTTCGTTTTGAAAGTGCATTTTCAAGTCCTTCTAAAATAAATAGTTTTTTAGGAGCTGTAGATTATATGGAGCTTTATAATAGGGCGCAAAGAATGAGAGATCAATCTGCAATTTTATTGTATTCAAAACCTAAAATTGATGGAACTTTAAATGGACTTAATCCTAATTTGTATCCTGATGTAGATTGGTACAATGAATTGTTTAATGATGTTGCTCTTAATAAGCGAGTAAATGTTAATATAAATGGAGGTGGAGAGGTAGCTCAATACTACTTATCTGTTTCTAATTCTAATGAAAAAGGATTACTTAAAATAGATCCTCTTAATAATTTCAATAATAACATAGATATTAATCGATCAAACTTAAGAGCTAATATTAATATCAATTTAACAAAAACAACCAAAGTAGCTGCTAAATTTTATTCATTGTTTGAACGCTATAATGGCCCAATCGTAAGTGCCTCAGATATCTTCAGGCAAGTAGCGCAAGCCAATCCTGCAAATTTCCCAAAAGTTTTTGAGGCAGACGAAGCTTCTGCTAATTTTAATCATACTCTTTTTGGAAATAAAGGTAATGGTGGCTTTGCTAATCCATATGCAGAAAGTGTTAGAGGGTTTAAAGATAGATTTTCAAACACTACATTAGCTCAATTTCAGATCAACCAAGATCTTGGTTTTATAACAGACGGATTAAAGCTACGAGCACTAGCTTCTGTAAGAACATATACAGAAAACCAAAATGAGAGAAGTTTTACTCCTTTTTATTATGGGATATCTGAAGTTGAAACCTCAGAGGGAATTATAAATTCATTGTATCAAATTCAAGAAGGAACGGAGTTTTTAAATAATCCAACAGTTAATAATTATGGGAATAGTAATTTTTACTATGAAGCTGTCTTAGAGTATAATAAAACACTTAATGAAAAACATGATTTTAGCGGTTTATTAGTTTCCTATTTTCAAGAATCACTAAATACAATTTCCGGAAATACTGCATTTTCTACATTACCGTCCAGAAATATGGGTATTTCTGGAAGAGCATCTTATAATTATGATGCAAGATATTTTAGCGAGTTTAATTTTGGGTATAATGGTTCAGAAAAATTTGCTGAAAAGAATCGTTTTGGTTTTTTCCCTTCTGTTGGTTTTGGTTGGATTGCTTCAAATGAAACTTTTTTCAAAGAAAATATGCCATCAGTTAATTTATTGAAACTTAAATATACCTATGGATTAGTAGGAAATGATGGAATATCTGGTCCTAGTGATCGATTCTTTTATTTATCAGAGGTAAATCTAAATAATGGTGGAACAGGGTATTCATTTGGAACCAACTATAACAATTATTACAATGGATATATAATTAATCGATATGCAAATGAAAACGTAACCTGGGAAGTCGCTACAAAATCTAATATTGGTTTAGAGCTAGGACTCTTTAATAAAGTAAGTATTCAAGCAGATTATTTTACTGAACATCGTAGAAATATTTACATGGAACGAGAGTACATTCCTGAAACTTCAGGATTAACGGCTGTAATTAGTAGCAATATCGGTGAAGTTAAAGCAAAAGGTATAGACCTTTCGATCGATTATAACCATGCTTTTAGTGGAGATTTTTATATTACAGGTAGAGGAAACTTCACATATGCGACTAATAAAATATTAGTCAATGGAGAGCCGCAATTTCAAAATCAAAATTTAAGTAGAATTGGTTATCCTGTAAATCAACAATGGGGATATGTTGCGGAAAGATTATTTATCGATCAAGAAGATATTGATAACTCGCCAGAACAATTTAATGGATTTTCAACGACTAATTCTTATTTACCCGGAGATATTAAATACACAGATATTAATAACGATGGTGTTATAAATGAAAATGATCAAGTTCCAATTGGAAAACCAACAGTACCAGAAATTGTCTATGGTTTTGGTGTTTCCGCTGTCTATAAGAATTTTGACTTTTCTATCTTTATGCAAGGTTCGGCAAGATCATCCTTTTTTATCAACCCAAATGATATTTCACCATTTGTAAATGAACGAAATGCGTTAAGTATTATAGCAAATAATCATTGGTCTGAAGATAACCCAGATCCAAATGCTTTTTGGCCTAGATTATCAACTTATGAGATACAAAATAATCAAAAAACTTCTACTTGGTGGTTAAGAGATGGAGATTTTTTACGTCTAAAAAGTTTAGAGATAGGATATACGATTCCTGAAAATTGGGGGAGTGTTTTTTCTACAGCTAATGTAAGACTGTATTTAACAGGATTAAATTTATTTCATTTTTCAAAGTTTGATTTATGGGATCCAGAATTAGCAGGTAATGGACTTGGTTATCCACTACAAAGAGTTGTAAACGTTGGTGCTCAAGTAAAATTTTAATAAGTAACAAATGAAAATTAAAAACAAACACATCGCAATTTTATTAGGTAGTATTTTTATTTTTACTAGTTGTGAAGATTATTTAGATATTGTACCAGATGGTACACAAGAATTGAGTCTCCTCTTTAATAGAAAAGAAACAGCATATAATGCTTTAGCCAATAGTTATAGTTATTTACCTCAAAGTGACGGAACTTATGCTAGTTATGTTTTAGCTAGTGATGAAGTTGCTGTTCCAATATCAAAAGAGCCAAATTCTATCAAGTTAATGAAAGGTCAGCAAAACATTTCATCTCCTTTAATGGGCTATTGGTCTGGTTTCAATGCGAATGGAAGAGGTCAGGGGTCTTTATGGGAAGGGATTCGAAGTTGCAATACCCTCATAGATAACATTGATTTGGTGGTAGATATGACTCAAGAAGAAAAAAATCAATGGAAAGCTGAAGCTAGCTTTTTAAAGGCATATTATCATTTTTTATTAGTAAGTAATTATGGGCCAATCCCTATAGTAGACGTTAATTTACCGATTAGCGCCTCTGATGAAGAAGTAAGACTAGACAGAAAATCAGTAGATGAATGTTTTACTTACATAGTTGAAACCATCGATAATGCAATTAATGATTTGCCTGAAAGAGTTATTGGGAATAATGATTTGGGAAGAATTGATCAAGTAATTGCAAAATCTATTAAATCAAAAGTTTTATTATTTAGTGCAAGTCCTTTATTTAATGGCAATACTCAATTTTATGCTGGATTTGTTAATGCTGATGGTCAAAATTTCTTTAATCAGAGTTATGATGAATCTAAGTGGGAATTGGCTGCTCTTGCTGCAAAAGAAGCATTTGAAGCTGCGATTGCTCAGGGGACATCTATGTATTATTTTACCGATACTCCCCCTAGTTTTGATACTAATAATTTTCAGTACCAATTAATAAGAGATCAGTACAACAGTAGATATGTTGTTACAGATCCATGGAATTCAGAACTTATATGGGGAAATTCTAGTCCGGTATCAAACGGTCAATATTGGCAGATACAATCACCAGCGATGATGAAAAGCCCAGCATCTTCGTCCGTAGAAGCTGCTTGGCAATGGTTAGCTCCAAGTGTTCGAATGGCTGAAACCTATTACACCAAAAATGGTCTTCCTATTGATGAAGATTTATCTTTTGATTTTACAAATAGATTTGAACCAACAACAATTGCCTTTAATCAAAGATTTTATGCTCAATTTGCACAAAGAACGGCCAAGCTAAATTTAAATAGAGAGCCTCGTTTTTATGCATCTATTGGTTTTGATAGAGGAGTAAACAGAACTTGGGGAAGTATTTGGAATTTAAAAATGCGAAAAGGAGAAATTCATGGTAGAATAGCTAATACCTCTGATTACCTAGTAACTGGTTACGCACTTAAGAAATTAGTTCACCAAGATTCTGAGGGAGATGCTTACAATAAATCGATCACTTATCCATGGCCAATAATCAGATTAAGTGAGTTGTATTTGAACTATGCTGAAGCATTAAATGAATTTAGTGGTCCATCAACTGAGGTTTATGAGGCTCTTAACATCATTAGAGATAGAGCAGGTATTCCTTCGGTTCAAGAATCTTGGACTAATACAGCCTATGCCGCAACACCAAATAAACATACAACAAAGGATGGATTGAGAGAAATCATTCGTCAAGAAAGAATGATTGAATTAGCATTTGAAGGCCATCGATATTATGACATTAGAAGATGGAAATTAGCCGAAGAGTATTTTTCTACACCAATAAGGGGTTGGTCTGTAGATGAAGAATCAGAGAACAACTACTATCAAATTATGGATGTTAGTTTACGTTCTTTTTCTTCTCCCAGAGATTATCTTCAGCCAATTAGTTTTGATGAAATCTCTAGAAATCCTAATTTAATTCAAAATCCAGGTTGGTAAAAAATATATGATTATGAAAACTCAAATAAAAAAAATAATTTTTTCGATCTTTCTTGTAACATTAACTTTTTCATGTTCTAAGAATGAGGATGTAGATAGTACTCCTCCAGGTATACTGTCTAATATATCTGTCGTTCCAACAAACGGAGGTGGAATAATTTCTTATTCGCTTCCTTCAGATAATGATATTTCTTATGTTAGAGCTGAATATACTAATTCTCAAGGAGAAGAGGTCTTTAGAGTATCTAGTAGATACAATACCTCTGTTGAAATCAATGGATTAAATCAGACAACTCCTATAAAAGTAAGGTTGTACGTAGTTGATGAAAATGAAAATATTTCTGATGAAGTAGAGGTAGAATTTACACCGTTAGAATCATTTATTTACCTAGTTCAACAAAGCATTGAAATATCTCCAGATTTAGGAGGTGTAAAAATTACTTGGGAGAATATTGCTACAAAAACAGTTTTTGTTTATGTCCATATTTTAAACGGAACTGATGAAACAATTAGAATCCTTTCCTCTGATAATGCCGAAGAAAGTCTTTTTATTAGAGGTTTAGATGCCGTAGAAATGACTTTTTCAACAAAGGTTGAGGATTTTGATGGCAATATAACTGACCTTCAGGTTGTTGGAAATTACACACCTTTATTTGAAGAAAAAATTGAAAAAAATACATGGACTTTAATAGCTTCTCAATCAATAAATGGAAATGCTTATGAGGGTAGAACTGTTAATTTTTGGGATGATATTGTAGACACTGTAGAAACAGATTCTGATAATAGTTATTTTATTGCAACTAGAGAAAATAATGGTGGAAGTTTAAATTTTCCATTAGATATAGTTATTGATTTAAACAAAAACGTTAAAATTAAAAGGTTCAAATTATGGCAAAGAGCCTACTGGTATCAGGGTGGAGGAGTCACTTATCATTATCAAGAGGAGAATTTAAAATCATTTAATCTTTATGCCAGTAATGATGCCCAATCTTGGGATTTACTTGGAGAATTTGATATTGGAGACCCAAGAGATAGTGCGGGTAATATTCCTGCATCTGCATTTCAAGAAGCTATCGATGGTCATGATTTTACGTTAGAAAATACTTCAGAGCAATTTAGATATTTAAAAATCTCAATAACTTCTAATTATGGAAGTACAATAATAACTGTTGGATCTGAAATTACACTTTACGGTTTAGATAATTTATAATATCAAAGAAATAAATGACTTTTATAAAAAAACACTTTGTTGTTCTCCTCCTTTTACTTTCAATTTCAACTCAATCTCAAGGTTTAAGAACCTTAGGTAAAAACATTATAAATTCTAATGGTGATGAAATTCTCCTAAAAGGAGTGGGTCTTGGAGGTTGGATGCTTCAAGAAGGGTATATGATGAATTCCTCAGGAGGAGCTGACACTCAACATGAGTTTATAGAGAAATTAATTCTATTAATTGGTGAGGAAGAAACCGAAAATTTCTATAATAATTGGCGTCAAAATTTTATAACTGAACAAGACGTTAATACTATTGCAAATCACGGTTACAATAGTATTCGATTACCAATGCACTATAATTTATTTACACTTCCAATAGAGGATGAACCTGTAGAGGGAGAAAATACATGGTTAGATACTGGTTTTGACATGGTAGATGAATTGTTATCTTGGTGTGAGGCTAATCAACTATATCTCATTTTAGATTTACATGCTGCGCCGGGTGGACAAGGTATGGATGCTGCAATTAGTGATTACGATGATTCAAAACCCTCTTTATGGGAAAGTTCATTAAATCAAGACAAAACTGTTGCTTTGTGGGGAAAACTTGCCGAAAGATATAAAGACAAAGAATGGATTGGTGGATATGATTTGTTAAATGAGGTTAATTGGCCTCTCGGAACTAATGTGCTTAGAAATTTTTATGTAAGAGTTACTAATGAAATTAGAGCTGTAGATTCTGATCATATCATCTTTATTGAAGGAAATGGTTTTGCCAATGATTTTAGTGGTCTAACTCCTCCATGGGATGCCAATATGGTGTATAGTCCTCATAAATATTGGACTTACAATGATATTTCATCTATTCAATGGGTTTTAGATATTAGAGATCAGCATAATACTCCTCTTTGGTTAGGGGAATCTGGTGAAAACTCTAATGTATGGTTTACTGAGGCAATTAATTTGGTTGAGGATAATAATATTGGCTGGGCTTGGTGGCCTTGGAAGAGAATTTCAACCATTGTATGCCCATATTCAATTAATTCTAACTCAAATTATGAGTCTATAATAAATTATTGGAAAAATGAAGGACCCCAACCTTCTGTGGAAAATGCAATACAAGGATTAAGTCAACTAACCAATGATATCCTTATAGAGAATAATGTTTTTTACAAAGATGTTATTGATGCAGTTCTCAGACAACCTCAAGATGAGACACACATTCCATATGCAAATCATACAGTACCAGGAGTAGTTTATTTATCAGATTACGATCTTGGCTCTAACGGAATTGCTTATTACGATGTAGATTATGCAAATTATACGTTATCTACTGGTGAAGATTTTCAGCCCTGGAATTCAGGCTGGACCTACAGAAATGATGGAGTTGATATTCAAACAAATTCTGATACTTCTAATAGTAATGGCTATCATGTAGGTTATACGAACAATAATGAATGGATGAAATATACCTTGAATGTTTCTGAAACAGGGTTTTATAATTTAAAACTCAGATATGCAACACCTCAGTCTGGAGCAAAAATAAAATTTTACATGGATGATGTTGATATTGCAGGTAACGTCTCTTTAGGTAATTCAGGTGGGTGGACTAACTTTGTTAATCATTTTATTTATAACTCATATATCGAGGCTGGAACTCATGTATTTAAAGTTAAAGTCGATGGAAATACTGAGTTTAATATGGGTAGCGTAGAATTTATCAATTCTACAGACCAAATTCCAAATTTTGATGTATTGAGTGCAATTACAAATGATGATGAGCAATCGTTAACTATTGTTTTTAACCATCCCATAACAAACCAATCATTATCTAATGACTTATTTCAAGTTAAGGTTAATAATAATATAAGAACCATAGAGTCTGTAGAAGTCAATTCTGAAAATAACAGATCAGTTATCATAAATTTATCAGAGTATTTATTTTATCAGGATCAAATAAAAGTAAGTTATGATGGTTCTATTATTACTTCAGTATATAACAGTACACTTGATTCTTTTGAAGATTTATTAGTTGATAATAATCTTCAAACTAGATTTTTAATACCTAGTAAAATTCAAGCAGAAGATTTTAACTATCAATATGGATTGCAAACCGAAAACACTTCAGATATTGGAGGTGGCCTTAATATTGGATATACGGATGCTGGAGATTATGCAGATTACTTAGTTTATATATCCGACAGTGGTAATTATAACTTAAACCTAAGAACTGCTGCTGCTTACAATTCAGGAAAAGTTGAGTTTTTACTTTTAAATAACAATTCAACAGCGAGTATTTCAACTGTAGATTTACCGGTTACCGGAGGTTGGCAATCATGGCAAACAACCACAACAGAGACAACATTAAACGCTGGAGTATATTCATTAAAAATGAAAGTTTTGGAATCTGGTTTTAATATTAATTGGTTTGAATTTGAGTTCTTAAATTCTTTGAGTGTTGATAGTCAGATTAAAACGATTACTTCAATTTACCCTAATCCTATCGATCAAAACTTTAAGATTCAATTTAGTGATAATCAAGAAGTAAAAGTTTTAAAAATCATTGATATCAATGGGCGCTTAGTTAAACAACTTAATCCTAATGAAATAAACCAGTATAATATTTCTGATTTAAAATCAGGGGTTTATATATTAATTATCGAAACAAACGAATTACAATATCAAAAGAAATTAATTAAAAACTAATTAAATTATAATTTATGTTAAATGTTATTTAATTAAATTTTTGATTTTTAGGGAATGAGAATTAAACATTTAGCATAAGTAAAAAATAAATCATGAAAAAATCAAGCTTACTTTTATTATCAGGAATTCTTTTAATAATTGTTGTTTCAACTGCATTTCAATACATCAACAAGGATCATACAAAATTGATGATATCTTCCAATTCATGGGAAATAGATTTTCTTGATAATTTTGATAATTTCAATTCAGATAATTGGCAAGATCAACGTATTTGGGTAAATAATGAAACACATTGTTATGTTCCAGATAATGAGTTTGGGACAAGAGAGGTAAGTGATGGTACTTTAAAATTGAAAGTTATTAGAATTGATGAAAAACGTCCTTGTGACAATTTTGATAAATATGGGAAACAACACCCAGAAACTGAATATGTATCTGGTAGAATTGCATCTAAGAATAGAAAAGAATTTATCAAAGGCAAATGGACAGCCAGATTAAGACTGAGTAGTAATGGAGAACCAAGCATGTTTCCAGCTTGGTGGATATTAGGTGCTCAAAACAATGAGCCTCCTGTTCAAGAACCTAACGAAAATATTTGCTGGCCATTAGCCGGTTCTGGTGAGATTGACATCTTTGAACATCATGGAGACCATCATAAAGACCACTTTACAACAGGAGCGATTAAAAGTTTAGATAATTGTGATAAAGGAGATTGGTGGAGTTTGCGAAAAGGTTTTGACGCCAAACTTAATGATTATCACGAGTATTCTGTAGAATGGGAAGGTTCAGACCTTGTCTATAGAGTAGATCAAAAAGAAATATATCGAAATATAGGGGAAGGTGACAGATACAACGAGCCAATGTTTGCTATTTTAAATTATGCTAAAATCACAGATTCACCAATGGAAGGTGAATGGGTTATGGAAGTAGATTGGGTAAAACATGAATATAGATTAGAAAATAACTAAAAATCATACATGAGACTAAAGAATTTTAAATTGGTATTTCTTTTTTTACTTGTAGCGGCTTGTAAAGATTCAAATACAGTTCAATCAGCTTTACAAACGAAGTCTTCAATTTCAATTCAAAAAAATTATAATAATAAAACACTTCAGGTATTTGCAACAGCAAAAGACACAGAATTGAGATTAACAAAAATAAGTGAAAAGACATTTACAAATAAAATTCAACCCTTAGAGACTGAAATAGCTGTTTTTGTAAATCCTAATAAAACATTTCAAGAATATTTAGGAATAGGGGGAGCGATCACCGACGCCTCATCTGAAGTTTTTTCAAATCTTAATAAAACTCAACAAGACAAATTACTAAACTCTTTATATGGTAAAGACGGTATTGGGTACAACATTATAAGAACAAGTATTCATAGTAGTGATTTTGGTTTAGGGAGCCATACCTATATTGAGGAAGGCGACGCAGATTTAAAGACTTTTTCAATAGAAAAAGACAAGAAAAAAAGAATTCCATTTATAAAAAGAGCTATAGACTTAATAAAAGATGATTTAGTTTTTTATGCCAGTCCTTGGAGTCCACCTGCATTTATGAAAACTAATAATAACATGTTGTATGGTGGAAAATTACTCCCAGAATACAGACAATCTTGGGCAGATTATTACGTCAAATTTATCAAAGCTTATGAAAATGAGGGGATTCCTGTATGGGGTCTAACAATTCAAAATGAACCCATGGCTGTTCAAAGATGGGAGTCATGTATATACACGGCTAGTGAAGAGCGAGATTTTTTGAAAAATTATTTAGGGCCAACCCTAGAAAAAGCTGGATTAGGTGATAAGAAAATTGTTGTTTGGGATCACAATAGGGACCTTATTTCTGATAGAGCCAATACTATTTTTGAAGATCTAGAAGCTTCTAGATATGCTTGGGGAATTGGTTTCCATTGGTATGAAACCTGGACGGGAGGCTTACCAAAATATGATAATTTAAAAAATATAAATGAATCTTTTCCCTCAAAAAAAATGTTGTTTACTGAGGGATGTCAGGAAGGTTTTAATTCGGAAAGGATGCATTTTTGGCCTAATGCTGAACGTTACGGTAATTCTATGATAAATGATTTTAATAGTGGAGTAGTTGGATGGACAGACTGGAATATTTTATTAGATGAAAGAGGAGGGCCAAATCATGTGCAAAACTTTTGTTTTGCACCTATTCATGCAGATACAAAAACAGGTGAATTAACTTTTACTCCAACATATTATTATATTGGTCACTTTTCAAAATTTATAAAGCCCGGTGCATTACGTGTAAGTACAACTTCTAGTAGATCATCATTAGAAAGTACGTCTTTTAAAAATAAAGATGGAAAAATTATAACAGTAGTGATGAATAAAACCAATGATAATATTGGGTATAAACTTATTGTTGGCTCTAATGAAACTTTTTTAACTATTAGACCACATGCAATGCAAACATTAATTTATTAAATTTATAAAAATTCTATAATGAGTAACAAAACATACACTATTTTTATAAGCTTCATAGTAGCATTGGGAGGGTTTCTATTTGGATTTGATGCAGGGATCATTTCTGGAGTAATGTCATTTGCAGGTCCTGAGTTTAATTTAAATGAAATTCAATCAGGTTGGGTTGTTAGTGCACCTTCTTTTGCAGCCATGTTTGCTATGTTGTTTTCTGGAAGGCTAAGTGATCTTTACGGAAGAAAAAAGATGTTAATTTTTGTTGCTTTCTTGTATGCAATTTCTGCTGTTTTATCTGCTCTGGCTTCATCTTATGAAATGCTTTATATAGCAAGAATTATTGGAGGAATTGCTTTTGGTGCTGCATTAGTACTAGCTCCAATGTATATAGCAGAAATTTCTACTGCAGAAAATAGAGGTAAACTTGTTTCTCTTCAACAATTAAATATTGTTTTTGGTTTTTTTGCTGCCTTTTTAAGTAATTATTTTTTTAATAAATACAATACATCTGAAAGTACTTTTCTAACAGATGAAAATGTTTGGAGGTGGATGTTAGGTGTAGAGTTTATTCCAGCAATATTTTATTTTATACTACTATTTTTTGTTCCTAAGAGCCCAAGATGGTTATATCTAAATAAAAATTATTTAGACGCAAAAAAAGTTTTAATTAAAATTCATGGTGATGAAAGAGGTGAATCTGAAAATTCAGCGATTGAAAAAAGCATACAAGCTGAAAAAAATAAGGAATCACTTAAGCTTATAGACTTATTTAAGCCTGCTCTACGTTTTATTTTAGGTGTTGGATTAGTAGTTGGTATCCTTCAGCAAATTACCGGAATCAACGCAGTCTATTTTTATGCAACATCTATCTTTGAGCAAACGGGTATAGGAACAGATGCTGCTTTTTCGTCTGGAGTTTTATTAAGTTCTACTTCAGTAATTTTCACTTTTGTTGCTATTTATTTAATTGATAGAATGGGGAGAAGACCTCTTTTATTATTTGGTACAGCAGGAATAGCATTAAGCTTATTATTGTGTGCTTATGGTTTTAATAAAGCAACCTATCAATTAACTTCAGAAAACATTAACACACTCAAGTTTTCTGAATCTCAACTATTACTTCAATTAACAGATAAAGTTTATGAAAGTGATGTAGCTTTTAAAAATGATTTAAAGAAAACTCTTGGAAATAAGGTTTACAGTAAAAATGATGGTGCAATACTTGAAGTTGCAACCTCAATAAATGCCTCATTAATTTTGATTGGTATTCTAGGATTTATAGCCTGTTTTGCATTTTCATTGGGTCCAGTAATGTGGGTATTATTATCTGAATTATATCCTCTAAAATACAGAGGATTGGCAATTGGTGTTATTGCATTTGTAAACTCATTGATTAGCTCTTTAGTTCAACTTGTTTTTCCATGGGAATTATCAACTTTAGGAAATTCACTTACTTTCCTCATTTTTGGTGTGATCGCAGTGATAGGTTTTTTATTCATGATAAAAGTTGTGCCAGAAACAAAAGGAAAATCATTGGAAGAATTAGAGAAGCATCTTGTGAGATAGTTCTATAAACATCTCCAAATATATTACGATAACCCGTAAATTTTTTTAATTCTTTCTTTGATTAATGTTTTTCATATGATATTGTTAAATTTTTTGATACTTTCCTATCGTTTCATATAAAAATAATATATTTACCATTCACAAGTCTAGTGAATTTTATGAAGCTATTTAAAAGTACAATTCTATTAATTGCATCCACCTTTTTTATTTTAAAAAGTAATGCTCAAGAAACTCTTCCAATATATTCAGATTATTTATCTGATAATGTATATCTAGTTCATCCTTCTGCAGCTGGTATTGGAAATACTGGAAAACTTCGATTTACTGCAAGGCAACAGTGGGCTGGTATTAAAGATGCTCCAACACTTCAAACCTTGAGTTTTCACAATCGTTTTACTGATAAAGCGGCTTTTGGGTTTATTCTTTTTAATGACAGTAATGGTTTTCATTCTCAAAAAGGAATTCAGGGTACCTTTGCATATCATTTAGACATCAACAGGAGTTCATTTTTTAATCAAATTTCTTTTGGTCTATCTCTTTCAGCTGTTCAAAATCAAGTAGACCAAACACAGTTTTTTGGAGATCCAACGGTTGCACAAATTATCCAGAGTTCAGCATATTATAATGCCGACTTTAGTGTTGCTTATCATAAATCTGGTTTTTCTTCCTATTTCACGGTGAAAAACTTATTGTTGTCTGCAAAAAACAACCTTAATAATAATTTAGAACCCTTAGATATAAGAAATTATATCGTTTCTTTAGGATACTATTTTGGTCAAAGTAAAACAATTCAATTAGAGCCCTCACTTATGGTTCAATTAAGAGAATCTACAGGTGAAAGAATAGTAGACTTTAACCTTAAAGCATACAAAGATTTTAATAAAGCTCAATTGTGGGCAGCATTATCTTACAGAAAAAGCTTTGACGTAAACCCTATAGAAGATTTGAAGTATATAACTCCTATCATAGGGGTTAATTATAACAAATGGATGTTCTCCTATACCTATACCAGTCAATTAAATGATATAGTTCTTACCAATACTGGATTCCATCAAGTATCTGTGGGTGTGAATTTATTTACAAGAAAGCCAAGAGCTTCAGCATGTCCTAACATTAATTCATCGTTCTAAAATTTTCTTTCCATTACTTTTATGAGATGGTGATTTTTTAAAATTTTTGTTAGTGTTTTACTGTCTTTATTGATGTAAAAATGATGAAAGCTTTCTTTGTTTTTAGTTGAATTTATTAGGCCAGCAGTATTTAAAATTCTTCTAGTTTGTTTTGCAACAGCTAGACCAGAGTCTACGATTTGAATATTATTTCCAATGATTTTTTTTATTTGAGGAATCAAGTATGCGTAATGCGTGCAACCTAGCACCAATGCATCGATATTTTCTTCAAGCATTGGATGTAAACAATTATGAATGAGTTTTTCCATTTTTAAAGAATCAAGTTCCCCATTTTCAATAAGTTCTACTAAACCAAAACCAATTTGTTCTATTATTTTAACTGAATGATCTATTTTGGCTGAGGTCTTCTCAAAAAGTTTACTGTTTATGGTTCCTTTAGTTGCTAAAACTCCAATCGTATTATTTTTAGTAACCAATCCAGCTTTTTTGATGGCAGGCTCAATACCAATAAAAGGGATATCATAATTTTCTCTTAGATAATTTATTGCATTTGTAGTTGCAGTATTACAAGCCACAACTATAAGCTTAGCATTTTTATTTAAAAGAAATTCGGTATTTTTTATACAATACTCAAGTATCTTTTCTTTTGATTTTTGACCATAGGGAGCATGCTTACTGTCTGCTAAATAAATTGTATTCTCTTCTGGCAACAATTTATTTACTTCTTTCCAGATAGAAGTTCCCCCAATACCTGAGTCAAAAAAACCAATAGGATTACTTGTGGTCGTATTCATAATAGTAAAAATAAAAAAATCCTACTTGTGAAGTAGGATTTTTAAAACTGTGTAATTATTTTTTAATTTTGACCTGGTGCAGTGGGTTGTTTTTGGTCAGGTAAAAGTCCTAATTTAACTTTTACAGCCTCATACAAATCTTCACCATCTGCTACTAGTAATCCTCTACCTGCTGATGCGTCAAATACATATAGTATTTGTTTTTCTTTCGCCACATCATTGATGGCTTTTCTGGCCTTACTAATAATTGGAACTAGCTTATTATTTTGTTTTTCTTGAATGTCTTGATATGCAGCTTGTTCAGCTTGTTGAACTCTAGAATTATCAGCCTTTACCTCTTGTCCTCTTTGAATATTTGTGTCTTCAGTTTGTTGAGATTGTTCAGCTGTGTATTTTTTAATTTTATCATCTAGTTTTTTCTTCATACCATCGATATCATCTTTATACGTTTTGGTAATTTTAGCTAATTCAACTTGTAGAGCTCTTGTCTCAGGCATGTTTGCAATTACTCTTTCGTAAACTATATGCCCAACTTTTTGTGCATTTGCTACACCACTCATCCCTAAAGTTAAAATTGCTACTAATAGCAAACTCTTCAATTTTCTCATTTAATTTAATTTAATTATTATCTTGTTCTGTGTTATTTTTCTTTTTTATAGCTTCTTTTTTTTCTTTTAAAATTCTTTTTTTCTCTTCAATATCAGCAATTCTTTTCTTTCGTATTTCCTCGCTTTTCTTTTGTCTGGCCTTTCTTTCCTCTTCCTTCTTTTTTCTTAAAGCTTCCCTTTCTCTTAATACTTTCTTTTGCTTTTCTGATTTTTCTTTACTTGAAGCAGACTTTTGACGTCTTTTTTCTTCATTAGCTTTTATTTTTCTTTCCCTAACAATTTCATTTAAAATGAATTCGCTAATATCGTATTTTTTATTGGAATATAACATTACTAAGTCACTAGATTTATCAAAAACGAAATCATACTTCTTTTTTTTGACAATACCTTCTATAGAATTGAATACTTGGTCTTGAATGGGTTTTACTAATTGTTTTCTTAATAAAAACATGTCTCCATTAGGACCAAAATATAATGATTCCAGTCTTCTAAGTTCCTCTTGTTTCAATGTTATTTCATCTTCTTTATCAAGAATTAGATCATTAGTTAAAATGGCTCTTTCGTTAGCTAAATCTGTTTTTATTTTTTCTATATATCTACTTAATTCATCTAATTTACTTCGCCATTTGGTTACTTTAGCATCTAGCGTGTTTTGAGCTTCCATATACTCAGGGACATTTTCTAAGATGTACTCCATATCTATGTAGGCTATCCTTTGTGCTTTTTGTGCATCAACTAAAATGCTGGTGCTTAAAAATAAAAATAATATGATGTTAAATACCATCTTATTATGTTCTGAAAACCTCAAGTTGTAAAAATTAAGTTTCATTTTTTTAATTAAAATTGTTGACCTATAATAAAATGAGTTTGCCAACCTGATTTAATATTTGAACCTGGTAAAGGATCAAAACCATGAGCAAAATCTATTCCAAGTAAACCAAATGCTGGCATAAATATACGAATACCAACTCCAGCAGACCTTTTTAAATTAAACGGATTAAAGCTGTCAAAATTGTCATAAGAATTTCCAGCCTCTAAAAACCCAACAGTATAAATTGAAGCAGAGGGTTTATCTGTGATAGAATATCTCATTTCTAACTGAAATTTATTATAAATCGTTCCACCTTGTATTGAAGATAATCTATTATTTTCATACCCCCTTAATCCAATACTTTCTCTTCCGTCTAATTGAAATTGTGCAATTCCGTCTCCACCAACAAAGAAACGCTCAAATGGAGTACTTCCTAATTCGTCATTATAAAAGCCTAAATATCCAATTTCTGTATTGGCCATTAATACCAATTTTTTTGCCAGGCTATTATACCATTTTCCTTTAAATATTAATTTATAGTACTCTAACCATTTAAATCTTTCCGCAGGGTCTAGACTCTGGTAATCTTTATTATTAAAAAGAGAATATGGTATTGTGGCTTTAGCGCTGATGCTAAAGGTAGATCCATATGTTGGAAAAATTAAACTTGGACCAGCTGAATTTCTACTTAGACTAATATTGTATGCAAGATTATTTAGGTCTCCTTGACTTAAAATATCATTACCAACCCTAAATTGGTAATCGTTTAAACTAAAGCTTTGATAACTTAATGTTTGTGATAATGTAAAGAAGTCACTTGGCCACGTAAGTCTTTTTGCAATACCAACCGATGCACCTGCAATCCCTAAACTTCTGTCTCTATCAACATCAAAGGTTTGTCTGTCTAGTTGAAATTGTTTGGATGAGTAAACCGAAAACGATAACGATTGTGGTTTTTTCCCTCCAAACCACGGTTCTGTAAAAGAAAAACTATAGGTATTAAAGGTTCTACTAGTTTGTAATCTTAATGAAAGTGACTGAGCATCACCCATTGGGAGTGGTTTATAAGCTTCTTTGTTAAATAAATTACGAATAGAAAAATTGTTAAAGGACAAGCCTAAAGTACCAATGAAAGAACCACCTCCATACCCCCCTTGAAGTTCTATTTGACTTCCACCTTTTTCAATAACGGTAAACTCAACATCAGCTGTTTTGTCTTGGTAGTTTGGTCTTACATCAGGTGTAACATTAGTATCGAAAAAACCAAGTTGACCAAGTTCACGTATTGAACGAATGATCGCATCTCTACTGAATAATGAACCAGGCTTTACTCTCAATTCTCTAAAAATAACAAAATCATTAGTTTTGTCGTTACCAATAATACTCACTTTATTGATAGTTGCCTTTTCGTCTTCTCTGATTCTAACCTCAACGGTTATGGAATCATTTACAACTTTAGTTTCTACAGCATTAACAGATGAAAATAAGTACCCACTATTTTGGTATAATGTTTGGATATCTTCAGAAGTTGGACTTCCGTCACCAGAAATTCTTTCTTTTAAAACAGATCCATTGTAAACGTCTCCTTTTTCAATTCTTAGAATTGAATTTAATTGTTCGTCAGTATAGCTTTTATTTCCAACATATAAAATGTCTCCAAATATATATTGTCTTCCCTCTTCAAGAGAAATATCTATGTTAATTGTGTTATCATCGTTCCAAGTAATGGTGTCAGATAAAATTCTAGAATCTCTGTAACCAAGTCTGCTATATGCGTCAAGTATACTTTCAAGATCTTCTTTAAACTTTTCATCAATGTATTTAGATCCTTTCCAGAATCTACCTGAAAATTTTCTTTTGGTATTTCCCATAGCAGCTCTTAACTTACTTTCTGAAAGAGCTTTATTTCCATTAAAAGTTATATTTTTAACCTTTATTTTAGAACCTTTATCTATGTAAATACTCATGTTTACAGCGTTAGTATCTGAAGAGTCTTTTTTTGTATCAATACTAACCTTTGCTTTCAAAAACCCTTTATCTGTATATTTCTTTTTAAAATAGTTTTTGGTAGTAACAAGTAAATTATCTGTTACCATAGCACCTGTTTTGAGTTCAGCTTCAGTTTTTAGTGCTTTTGATTTATTTTTTTTAATTCCTGCAATGCTTATTTCATTAAGTTGAGGAAGTTCTTTTACATCAAATTCTAAATATATTGTATTTCCATCTACTCTTATCAAATAGACTTCTACGGTACTAAATTGTTTACTTTGATATAGTTTTTTTATAGCACTTGTAAGTTTATCTCCTGGTAATTTTAAAGGTTGACCTATTTTAAGACCAGTAAATACTTTTACAGTAGATTCTGAAAATTTTTGTAGACCAGAAATAGAGATTCCTCCTAAAACATATTCTTTACCTTTTTCATAGACAATATTTTTCTGTACAGTTATACTATCTTTTTCAACTATGGTAGTGGAATCTTTAACCACTTGTGCTTTTGTGGTGAAATTGACTGTTGAAAATAAAAAAATGAGAATTAATGCACCAAAATTGATGCTATTCTGCTTGTATAGTTTGCTCGCTAGTTTTTCCAAATCTTCTTTCTCTATTCTGATATTCTATAATTGCATCATAAAAATGCTCTTTTCTAAAATCTGGCCAAAGTATATTCGTAAAATATAATTCAGCATAAGCCATTTGCCATAAAAGGAAATTACTTATTCTTTGTTCACCGCTAGTTCTTATCATTAAGTCAACGTCGGGCAAATTAAACGTATATAAATGATTATTTATAATTTTTTCGTCTATTTCTTCGATTGAAAGGTCGTTATTAACAACTTTTTTAGATATGTTTTTAATTGTATTGATAATTTCCTCTCTTGCCCCGTAACTTAAAGCTAGTGTTAAAACTATTTTTTTGTTGTTTTGAGTCTCCTTGATTACTTGTTTTAAAGTTTTTTGAGCACTATCTGGAAGACTTTTAATGTTTCCAATTGCGTTTACTCTTACATCGTTTTCTTTAAAGGTTATAGATTCTTTATTGAGAGAACTTATGAGCAAACTCATTAAAGCGTTTACTTCAATTTTTGGTCTATTCCAATTTTCTGTGGAGAAAGCATATAATGTTATTGCTTCTGTTCCCAATTCTGCGGCGGCCTCAATAGTTTCCCTTACTGCTGTTAGCGCATTTTTGTGACCAAATATACGATTCATACCTTTTCCTTTAGCCCATCTTCCGTTTCCGTCCATAATCACGGCAACATGCTTTGGAATATTATCTGAGTTAATAAGTAATCGTTTATTCATAAATATTGTCATTAATCAGTGAAGCATGCTGGTCTACCAAAAGTATATACTAAAGAAACTCCAGAAAACATGTACCAATCATTTGAAGTACCTCCAAAATTTAATTGAGGGAATCTATTTGTTGAATAGTCTAATTCATCAGTAAAAGTGTATCGAACAGTTGTTTCCACTGCAAAAGCTATTTTTTCAATTATTTTTGTTTTAAATCCAATTCCTAGGGGTATAGAAATAGCTGTATTTCTTGTGAAATTGAATGTTCTATCGGCATTTTGAAGTCTTGGTGTTTCATAATCCACTGCTGCTATTTGAAATAATATGTATGGTGTGCTGCTCTTATCTTTTGATGATAAATCATATTCATAAAAATTATACTCAATTCCAACAGCAAATTCATTTATTGGATTTTCAAACTTAATACCTCTCTCTTGTCGTATTACATTTTCAGAATCAGCATCATCTCCTGATATTGAAAATGCACTAAAATTACCTCTTATTGCTATCCTTGGATTTAAATTGTATTTATACATAATACTAGATCCAATATTTTTAGGTTGAATATAAGTTGTTGACCCAACATCTCCAACATAATTGGCCCCACCTACAATGAATCCAACTTCATTTATTTGAGATAAACAATTGCCTGAAATACAAATAAATAATAACAAAATTAAATATGTTTTCATCATAAAATATAGCGTGCAAATATAAAAAAATCTATTTGCTTTATAAAGTTAAAACGTGAGTCTTTTTGAATAACAATAATTTTAGTTTTTTATTGTTTTTTCACCTTTAATTGTTGGATCCATTTCGGGTATCTTCTCCCCATAAAAGTTTTGTTCTCAATGTTGTTAAAAAAGAGTGATTAGAGGGAATCATACTTTTTATTGTGAAAGGTGATTTTTCTATAAAGATTTTAGTGTTTTTTGGAACTGATGTAATTCTAGAATCTAATGAAATTAAAAAACTTTTTTCTCTTGAATCAACCTCTAGCTCAATTAAAGTTTCATCAGGAATTACCATTGGTCTTGCATTAAAATTATGAGGAGCTATTGGGGTTATGATCAGGTTTTTCGAGTTAGGTGATACTACTGGGCCATTACAGCTTAGTGAATACCCTGTAGAGCCAGTTGGTGTAGCTATAATAAGACCATCAGACCAGTAGTTCGTGAGGTATTCCTTATCTAAAAAGGTTTTGATACCAATCATAGATGTTGTATTTTCTCTTGAAACAGTAATTTCATTTAAGGCAAATGAAAGTTCATCAAAAGAGTCTACTTTAGGGCTAGTTCTAATACTTAGTAATGTTCTTTCTTGAATAGTGTATTTTTTAGCTATCAATAAATCAATTGATTCTTTGATTTCATTTTTTTGAATGTTTGCTAAAAACCCAAGTCTTCCTGTATTAATTCCTAAAATTGGAATGTTCAAATCTCTGATGTAATTGATGGCCCTAAGGATAGTTCCATCTCCACCAAAGCTAAAAAATACATCAAAAGAACTATTCAAGTCATAAAAACTACCAAAAGTTGAATACTTTTTTGTTAAATGACAAGAGTCTTTTAAGACTTGATAAAAATTTTCTTCAAAAAAAACTTCCACCTTATGCTCTTCCAAGGCTAATAAAAGGATTTTAATTTCCTTCTCAGCATTGACAGAATATGTCTGACCAAATATGGCTACCTTTTTTATCATTACATATTTAAATATTTCTGTAAATAATCTGATCGATCTTTTAAATCTTGTAAATAAAAATCATCTTTGTGTTCTGATATTAGGTTGTAGTTATACCTTCTAAACGTTTGAATGACTTCATTAATATCTTCTGAATTAATCTTAACTGTTGCTTGAATGATATCTGAGGTTTGATTGGAAATATATAAACCCAGGATATTTGCATTATTACTTTCTACAATTTGACTTACCTCACTCATAGAAAAATCTTTTTTATTTTTTTCTATTACAATAATAACTCCATCACTAAATAAAGAGGAACTCGAACAAAAAAACTCAAGTACATCATTTAAATCAAAGTAGCCCATATATTTTTTTTCATCATTTAAAACAGGCATAATATTAGTGTCGTTCTCAGAAAATAATTTAATAGTTTTTAATAATGTGATACTTTCATCAGTAAAAAAGAAATCTATGAGATGAGAGTGTTCTGATATTTTTGATAATTTTTCATCAATGGTTTGTATATCACTCTCAGAGATACTTCCAAGTAACTCACCATTTTTAACAATAGGAAGATGTGTTATTGGAAGTGTTTCAAAAATTTGTTGGGCTTTTTTCACCAAACTTTCTGGAGTTAAAACTTCTAAATCGTCTAGTATGTATTCTTTTATATTCACGCTATACGAAGATAGTTTAAAATCATTTAATGATGTACTTTTGTGTTTTTATTTGAAACCTATGACAAAGTTAAGTGTAAATATTAATAAAATTGCAACATTGCGAAATTCTAGAGGCGGAGATGTTCCAAATCTATTAAAAGTTGCTAAAGATATTCAAGAATTTGGTGCACAAGGGATTACAATACACCCAAGACCAGATGAAAGACATATTCGCTATCAAGATGCTTTGGATCTTAAATCTATAGTTTCTACAGAATACAACATTGAGGGAAATCCTATTCCAAAATTTATGGATTTAGTTTTGAATGTTAAGCCAACTCAAGTAACATTAGTTCCAGATAATATCAATCAAATCACTTCCAATGCAGGATGGGATACTATTGTTAACCAATCTTATCTCAAGGATGTAATTAGTGAGTTTAAAAATGCAGGAATTAGAACTTCCATATTTATTGATACAGATCTTAAATTAATAGAAGCTGCTGCCAAAACAGGAACAGATAGAATAGAATTATACACGGAACATTTCGCTAGCGCCTATGGTCAAGGCAATAAGCATGCTGTGAAACCCTATACAGAAGCAGCCAATCTAGCACATGAGTTAGGCTTAGGAATTAATGCAGGACATGATTTAAGCTTAGAAAACATAGAATTTTTCAAACAAAATATACCAAATCTTGCTGAGGTTTCTATAGGACATGCTTTAATTTCTGAGAGTTTGTATTTAGGTCTAGAAAATGTTGTAAACATGTATATACATCGCCTTCAATAGTATGGAGATATTACACTCAAAAATAATAGGAGAGGGTGCGCCTTTAATAATTCTTCATGGATATTTTGGAATGAGTGATAATTGGAAGTCTCTTGGAAATAGATTCAGTGAAAATTTTCAAACTCACATTATAGACCAAAGAAATCATGGTCGTAGTTTTCATTCAACTAATTTCAGTTATGAGTATCTTGTAGAGGATTTGGTAAATTATGTTGAGCATCATAATTTAAAAAATATCATTGTTTTAGGACATTCAATGGGAGGGAAAACAGCAATGCTATTTGCTGTGAAATACCCAACATTAGTTGCTAAATTAATAATTGTAGATATTGCGCCTAAATATTATCAACCTCATCACTATGATATTTTAAAGGCATTAAATTCAGTTGATTTTTCAATTCAGAATACTAGGAAACTCGTTGATGAAAAAATTTCTGAATTAATTTTTGACCCTGTAACCCGAGCTTTTTTATTAAAAAATGTGTTTTGGAAGGAAAAAGGAGTATTAGGATATCGTTTTAACTTGCAAGCACTTACGAAAAATAATGAAGAAGTAGGGAAAGCTCTACCTTCCTTTACATTTTTTCATAATAAAACCTTATTCTTGGCTGGAGGGGATTCTCATTACATCAAAAAGAAAGATATTCCATTAATAAAAAAACATTTTCCTGACGTATCTATTCAGACTATTCCTAATGTTGGTCATTGGTTACACGCTGAGTCTCCTAAGATTTTTTATGAATTAGTAATGAATTTTTTGAAAAAAAATTAATTATAGTTACTTCAATAAAATCAATAGATTAGTGTTCTTTTTATTCGTTGAGAGATGAGCGTTAATATTTCATAAGATATTGTTTCAGATATTGAAGAGATAGTTAAGATGTCTTCTTGTGTTCTAAAAATAAATACTTGATCTCCTTCAGTACATTCAATGTTGGTAATGTCTACCATAATCATATCCATACACACATTGCCAATAATTGGAGCCCTCTGATTATTTATTGTTAAATATCCATTTCCATTTCCTAACCTTCTAGATAAACCATCGGCATGCCCAATTGGAATTGTAGCAATTACGGTATCTTTAAGAGCTATAAAAGCTCTATTATATCCTACAGTTTCCCCCTTTTTTGCAATATGAATTTGAGAAATAATAGATTTTAAAATATGTGAGTTTTTTAATTGAGAGGTTTCTTTTTTGTTATTTCCAAAACCATATAAACCAATTCCAATTCTAACCATATCAAATTGAGCTTCTGGATAGTTTATAACTCCAGATGTATTTAAAGTATGTGCCATTGGAGTATACTCTATATGATTATTAACTTGTTCAATGATTTCTTTAAATTTTTGGAGTTGATTTAAAGTAAACTCTCGTTCATTACTGTCCTCGCTTGCTGCTAGATGCGATAGAATAGACTTAATTTTTACATGTTTAGAGTTACAAATGTTCTCCAAAATTTTTGGGATATTCTCTTTTGAAAAACCGAGTCTATTTAACCCTGTGTTAAATTTTAAATGAATAGGGTAAGCATTAATTCCTTTTTTTTGAGCATATGCTAAAAATGCGTTCAATGTTTTTAAATTGTAGATGCTAGGTTCAAGTTGATTTCTTACGATTTCATCAAAATTTTGAATTTGTGGGTGCAATACTAAAATAGGAGTAGTTATTTTAGATTTTCGTAAAGAAGTTCCCTCATGTGCGTAGGCAACAGCGAAATAATCAACTTTATCTTGTAAGAAATAGGCAACCTTGTTAGCATCACTTCCATAACCAAAGGCTTTTACTACTGCTAGTATCTTTGTTTTTTGAAGTAGTTTATTTTTAAAGTATTGAAGATTATACTCAAGTGCTTTTCCACTAATTTCAAGAACGGATACGTGGTTATTCATTATTAGTCAGAACTAATTTTTAGAATTTTTTTCTTTCTCAATTTCTTCTCTCTGAGAAATAATTGCTTTGTAGTATGCGGCTCTACTCAGAGGTTCGTATTCTTGGGTCTCTCCTAAAAAGACGATATCTTCATTTATTGTTTTTCTAAAACTGTAATTGGCTAAGTTTCCTGTTTTAGTACAAACTGCATGAACCTTAGTAACATACTCTGCTGTAGCCATTAAAGCAGGCATGGGTCCAAAAGGGTTTCCTTTAAAATCCATGTCTAGTCCTGCAACTATTACGCGAATCCCTCGGTTAGCCAAATCATTACAAACCGCTACAATTTCATCATCAAAAAATTGAGCTTCATCAATACCAATAACATCAACATCATTGGCTAATAATCTAATATTTGAGGCTACAGGTACTGGAGTTGATCGAATTTCATTCGCATCATGAGAAACGACCATTTCATCATCATATCTTGTATCTACGATTGGTTTAAAAATTTCAATTCGTTGTTTCGCAAATTGAGCTCTTTTTAGTCTTCTTATGAGTTCTTCAGTTTTTCCAGAAAACATTGATCCACAAATAACTTCAATCCAACCAAATTGTTCTGTGTGATTTACTGTATTTTCAAGAAACATTTTGTAGTTTTAAGGCGTCAGAATGATTTGTTCTTATTCGGTGTGAATTTAGGCAAATTTATTAAGAAATGAGATTAAAAAATAATTAAACAATACAACTTATGCACAAAAAACTTGCAGCAGATCTCACTAGTTTAGCTCACAGTATTTTACAAATGAAAAACAAAGAAGATGTTTTTGCTTTGAAAACAAAAGCGCATGAAGTTTATGAGAAATTATCTGTACTAGCTTATGTTGAGGAGTATTTATTAAACACTCCAAATCCAGAATATACCAAAGATGAGCTTTTAGATTTGGTTAAAAAAGCTGAAAAAAAGTTAGACAATGAAAATAATACTAAAAATATTGAGGACTCCATTTCTTCTGTGAATGAAATTGAAGCAGAGAATCAAGAACAGCTCGAGGAACCACAATTGATTGAATCTGAAGATCAAGATTCTGAGAGTGCTGAGGAAGATATTGAAAATGAGGGCATAGAATTAACGATTGAAGAGACTTCAAATATTTCTGATATTCCAGAAGAAGTTGATGATTTGTTTTCACAGTCTACTGAGGTTACAGAAGAAGTGTTTGAGAAAGAACAAGTAATTGAAGAGGTTAATGAGGAAGAAACTACGCTCTCTCTTGAAGATGAATTAAAAGATACAATTGCTGTTGATGTAGTTGCTGATTTATTTGATAATGCTCCTAAAAAATCATTGAACGACAAAATACGTGATGACATTCAAATTGGTCTAAATGATCGTATTGCTTTTGTAAAAAATTTATTTGGGGGAAGTCAAGAAGATTTTAATCGGGTTGTTTCTCAATTAAATTCATTTAAAACAGAAAAAGAAGCTAAAAAGTTTATCAATAAAATGGTAAAACCAGATTATAATTGGTCAGATAATGAAGATATTGAACAACGTTTTATGTCTATTGTAGAACGTAAATTTTTATAAACTAAGCGTTGACATTTTAATACAAAGCTTACAATTGCTATAAAGTATGAAAATAGAAGTTTCTAACGGAGAAATTATTGATAAGTACACAATTTTAGAAATTAAACTTTCTAAAATTAAAGATGCCAATAAACTAATTAATATTCAACATGAGTACAATACATTAACTCCAGATGTTGAGCATATTTATAGTTCTTGTGATGATTCTACTCAATTAGAAGTTCTTCACAAAAACTTATTAGAAGTAAATAAAAAGTTGTGGAAAATTGAAGATGATATAAGAGAGTGTGAGAGAGCTAATGATTTTGGACAGACATTTATAGATTTAGCAAGAGCAGTTTATTATGTTAACGATGACCGTTCCGATGTTAAAAAGGAAATTAACATCTTCACAGGATCAGATTTGGTGGAAGAGAAATCTTACGAAGAATACAAAAAGAAATAAGATGAAGTTTAGTCTTTCATTTTTAGTGTTGCTTGTTTTTTTGTTAAGTTGTAAAACTACTTACGAAACTCAGAATTTTAAATTAGAAAATTCACCTGAAACTCCAGATTATAATCTAAGTTCCTCATGGGCCGTTCTTCCATCTAAATATTCACCAGAATTTCAAAACTATGCCTCTAATGCATTGGATACTCTCCAAGCTGATGTTTTTTATGTTTACCCAACTTTAAATTTAGACAAAGAAGATCTTCGATGGAATGTGCCTATTGATGATGTCATTCAAAATAAAAAAGTTTTAGAAAAGGCAGTTTTAATGCAAGCCTCTGCTCTTGCCATTTCAGGTAAAGTTTATACCCCTTTTTACAGACAAGCTCATATTCGATCTTATAAAATGTTTAATAATGGAGGTAAAGAAGCTCTAGAATTAGCTTATCAAGATGTAAAAAAATCTTTTGAGGTATATCTAAAAAAATATAATAATGGGAGACCAATCATTATATTAAGCCATAGTCAAGGGTCTACTCATACTTCAAGATTACTAGCCGATTTTTTTGACGGAAAAGAATTGCAAAAAAAACTAGTTGCTGCCTATATTCCTGGAATGAGAATACAACCAGATCAGTTTAATTCAATTCAACCCATGACAAAACCCGATCAAATAGGTGGTTTTGTTTCTTGGAATACATTTAAAAAGGGACATTACCCTAAATTAGATAAAAATTGGTATGATGGAGGTGTCACTAGTAATCCGGTTACTTGGGACAACTCCAAGTTCACAACCTTAGATCAACATAAGGGATTTTTGTATACCAATAATAAAATCTATGAAAAAGCACTTAAAGTTGAAATCACCGATGGACTAGTATGGTCAAGCAATCCTAAGTTTTCAATGCGTCTATTTATGTCTCTAATAAAGAATTATCATTCCGGAGATATAAATTTATTTTGGCAAGATATTAGAGAAAACTCTTTATTGAGATTAAAGACCTATCTAAAGTTATTGAATTAGTGTTGTTTTTAATCGTTCAATTTCTTTTTTACTATTTCCGATAAATATTTGCTCATCTACAATAAATACTGGGCGTTTTAAAAAAGTATATTCATCCAAAATATATTGACGATAATCTATTTCTTCAATTATTTCATTTTTTAATCCCATTTCTTTATATTTTTTTGCCCGTTTATTAAAAAGAGCTTCGTAGCTGTTTGATAATGAATACATTTCTTCTAGTTGAGCTACTGTAATTGGGTTACTTTTAATTTCTTGTTTTTCAAAACCAACTAAATTTAATTCTTTTAAAATTCTTCGGCAGGTATCACAAGTTTGTAAAAAATATACTTTCTTCATTTATAAAAAATTATCTTTGATAAAATTACATCAAAAAAATGAAGTTACAATTCGATATTCTTACAAAAACAAGAGCAATAGTTTTACATTATATAAAAGGATTAAGCTTAGAACAACTCCATATTATTCCAGAAGGATTTAACAATAATATTGCATGGAATATAGCTCATTTGGTAGTTACTCAACAATTATTACATTACAAACTCTCTAACAATGATTGTCTTGTCTCAGAGGAATTAATTGCTGCTTATCAAAAAGGAACAAAACCTTCAGTTAAATTTTCTCAACAAGCTTTTGATGAGGTTTTAGAATTATTTCAGGGTTTGCCCGGTACTTTAGAAGAAGATTTTGATGCAGGGGTTTTTAAAGAATTTTCAGCATACAAAACAAGTACTGGATTTGTAATTGATTCAATGGAAAAGGCTATTGTTTTTAATAATTTTCATGAATCTCTTCATCTGGGAGTTGTTATGTCATTAAAAAAACTGGTTTAATTAATAAAGCTATTTTTTATAATTAATCCTATAATTCTTTGATAGTTAAAACAATAGGTAATAGCCAATTGGCTCTAAC
>Ga0228639_1000080_pt1 | contig 38246 bp, 24 predicted proteins | sample 50DmetaG_FD_190532 | JGI IMG/M metagenome (GOLD analysis project Ga0228639, IMG submission 190532) | Seawater microbial communities from Monterey Bay, California, United States - 50D | ecosystem: Environmental > Aquatic > Marine > Coastal | place: USA: California | collected 2016-10-18
AATAAGTGGAACGCAGTTGTGTTGTTGAATTGGGTCCACAAAATCAACATAGGCCTCATCGATGACGAGAAGCCCGTCAAATTCTGAGGCTACTCTTTCGATTTGCTCAGAAGAGAATAACTGTCCGGTTGGGGCATGAGGGTTTATTAAAAAAAAAGCTTTAACTTTGTTTTTATTTAGCAGAGACCCTAAATTCTCTGGCAAATTCCAAGATGTGGTCAAGGGAATTTCGACAAAGTTACAATTTTGAGTTGCAGCTAGTACGGGGTAAAGCGAGTATGCAGGTGCCGTGGTTGCGAGAGTTTCAGTCGGGTCGACATAAGTTGTGACGATAAGCCGTAAGAGCTCGTCGCCTCCATTTGTTGGGATAATGTTGTCTACGTGAAGATCGTGGAGACAAGCTGCAGTCTCACGAAAAGCGTTTGCCACGGGGTTGGGGTAGCGATTTAGTATTGATGTGTCGATACTTGCCAGCGCTTCAGCCACTTGAGGGCTCGGAGGGTATGGGTTTTCATTAGTATTAAGTTTAGTTACTAATTTAGACGATGGTTGTTCGCCAAAGCTATAACCTCGCATTCTTAAAATATTTGGGCGTTGAAGCGACATTTTCTACTCTATTGCCATGCTGGCTGCATAAGTCGAGCTAAGATTATCATAGTTTTTCCGTAACAGTATTATGGCACTTCGGGTGGTGGAAGGTACGTTCGTAATCGTTTTATCCAACCTTTGATCCACCGCGATTCGTCCCGCTCAATTGGTGCATTAGCTACACGCTGTCGTAAGAGCATCTCTCCGGTTTCAACGTAATCAAGAAGAGTAGGTTGACTCTCCGGAAGCGCTTTTAACAGCTGAAGGAGACCCCATCCTTGCCCATTGTATTTTTCGCTCTTTAAAACCCCAGCACCCTTGAAATGCAAATAGTCAATTAAAGCATACTGGCCATAAGGGGGCTGTGCATTGGCTATGGAATCTATTTTGGTTTTTAGAAGTTCACGTTCAATTGGACTGGACTGGTTCAGTATTTCTTGCAGGGTTAATTCAAACCTTTCAAGTATAAATTCAACCTGCAGATTTAAGGTGTTTTGCAAGAGCCGCCGTAAGCCGGAAAGTCGTACACCTTCAATATCAGCTAAAAACTCTTGTCTTGATTTCCATGGTGAATCTGCCTGCTTGTTAATATTTGAAAGTGGCAGCTCAGATGCGGAAATGTCGCACCCTGGAATCTGTGTGGGTGCATTTGTGCATGACGCACTCAAAAACAACCAATTTGGGAGACTGACCCCAGCCCGCTGCAGGAACGCTAGTAAGGCCGGAAAGGTCTCCTCAAATGGGGCTTCTTGGCCTGATTGATACCAGATGAAATGACCGATGCCCATCGACGGAAAGTCCTCACCATCATTCCAGCTGGTTAAGCAACGTAATTGACCTGCGCACTCATTAATAAAGATTCTCTGGCCGAGCCAATCAAATTGTTCTTTGTCCAAAGCACTGATGAGGGTACTTGCGCGTGCATTTAGACCGAGGAGAACAGAAGCTACTAAAATTAGAGTGAATGTTATTTTCTGTAATGATATTGCTGGTTTCTTCATTTTTGGGTTGTATAAGCATGAATATGAAGGTTACTTCCGACAGGTAGAGTATATCAAGTTATTTAAATTTGAAACGCCGCAGTTCATCTAAGATCATTGGAGGGTAGAGCGCAATCAATGATATGTTGATGACTGCATTGTCTATTTTGTTGAAAATGAATTGAGGTATACTTTTGCGAATAGATCCACTGCAGTTATGAATTTTGGCTTGTTTTTCGGCAGTGATAAAGGCTCTGTAAAGAGGATCCGATGTTCACGCAGACAAGAGAAGCCTGACTCAACGAATAATTAATGAACGTATGGTTTTAAATCGGGAAAAAACTCAATAAAAACATTGGTTAGCAAGGGCTTGAGTTTTTGAATCTTTTTTATATCGAGTTTTTATGCACAAAACTCGGGGCGCTTGCAAAAAACCCTATAAAAGTAGACTTTTTTTTGGGTTGGGGCTAAAATAACTTCATAAATATATGATTTTATTAGATTTATATAATTGGTTAAAAATTAACCAATTTGTTATCGGATCACTATTTTGAATGCGTCTGGTGAGAATTTGAGAGTCTGTGCACAAACTTATCCACAGTTTCTGTGGATATCACGGAACATGTTTTGTGGTAACAATAAGGACAATGATTAAGTACGCTATGATTACTTGATAATGTATTTTGTTAAATTTTTTTCTCGTTGCCCCTTTTGACTCAGCGATTTCTTTATCTTGGGCCATTGAGGATTGTAAGTAAAACTTTAAAAATCAGAGATCTAAAGAATTTATGATTGAATTAAATGCTAGCGTGCCATTCCTTTGGCGTCTGGGGATTGAGAGCAAAGACGGATATTGTTCGGTCGCGATGGTTATTCCGTGTCCTTCGGATGCAGAAATTGAAGACCTGACAATTGAAACAAATGTTCTCAGCCTCGCATCAGACAGTGATCGTGCGGAGCAAGAGGAAACACTCGAGTGGAATGAGGATGATACAAATTTATTCTTAAAGTTGGTGAACGAACGAAAGAAGCAGCTCGGGGAAAGGGTGAGCGATTCTATAAAACTTGATCTCAGCGATCCTGTAATTATCGACATAATAGACATTGTTGCTGCCGCAGGGTTCGGCGTTGCGTTTGCGTCACATGGTTTATTGATTTCTACAGAAGGTTGTGAGCCTCTTTGTCAAATTGAAGTTGGAGAAAAAGTCTCCTTGCGAACGGTGCTTGGCTTTATACCGGCTGTCGTTGTAGAAATAGAGGATAGCGATGTAGTTTGTGTTTTATTGGAAGAATTGGATATTCGAACGGCAGGTGAAGCGCCAGTAGGCCTAGACCGAGTATGTATGCATGACTTATTGCTAGTGAAGCGAAGCGATATTTTGAGTTCGGAATTTGCGGAACGAATCTCGCGTCCAAGTGGAACCCCGTTACATTAGGAAACTTGCGCAAAAACTTTCCTCGGTGGAAGTAAGGCTACCCAGGATTTTAAAGCCTCTGGTTAAACCGCTTACCAACAAGGGCGGCCGCGATATTTACTTTTTGAATGTCTATTGAGCCACCCGCAATGCCCCAGCCCCAAGCATCTCTCATTTTTTGCTCTAACGGGAAGTCCTTGGAATAACCGTACCCGCCCATGAGCTGCATTGCTTTGCCGGTCACGTTTCTAGCCATTTCATTGGCAAAACATTTAGCAATCGAACTCTCGGCCACTGATGGTAAATGTGAGGCGGCATTTACAACTGCTCGGTATAAGAGAAGACGAGCCGCATCTATCTGCATTTTCATTTCCGCTATTTGAAGCTGAACCGCTTGGAACTCAATCAAAGGTTTTCCAAATTGTTTTCGTTCTTTGACGTACGCGAGTACAAAATCGAAGGCAGATTGACCGACGGCCAAGGACATGGTGGTGTTTCCGCAACGCTCTAAATCAAACGCATCCATAAGCTTACTGAATCCGCCTGCTGGAGCAAGGATATCGGTCACGGGTACTCTGACATCATCAAAATGCATGTCGGCACTGTAAACGCCACGGAAACCCATGTGATGATCTCTTTTTCCAAAGGTGAATCCAGGTGTGCCCTTGTGAACCAAAACCGCTCCGATGCCCTTCGCTCCAGGACTTTCATTTAGCCTGCAATAAACTACATAGGCCTCTGAATGGCCAGCACCTGAGCACCATCGTTTTGTTCCGTTTAAAATAATTTCATCACCTTCGACTCTGCCGCTAGTTTTTAAATCAGTAAGAGCTGACCCAGCCTCTGGCTCTGACATGGACACTGCCACGACCATATCTCCGCTACAAACTTTTGGAATTACGGTTTCTTTCATTTGGTCACTTCCGAAATGGGCTATCGCCAAAGTTGGACCGAAACAGGACTCGAATATTGGAAAGGCCACACTGATTGAGACCTTGGCTACTTCTTCTAGGACTAACACGGCGTCTAAGTGACTAAGCCCGCCACCACCATATTGCGTGGGTAAATTTACACCTAAATAGCCAAGCTCTCCAAAGCGCTGCTTCAGGGCTAGTGAAGGAGGCTGATCGTCACGCTCTATCTCAAGCGCAATCTCGGGCAGCTCATTTTGTGCAAACTTGCGAACGGACAATTTGAGAGCCTGTTGCTCTGCAGTCAGTGAAAAGTTCAAAGCTTCTATTCCCTCCAATTAATGTCCAAAACGAAGCAACGAGGCTTATGTTGTTGGTCAGGAGATTTGACAACGATTTGCCTGCTTACTTGAGGTTCAGTGTCTTTTTTTCATTGTGCTATAATATGAGATTGTAAACGTGTTTTGAATCTTTGCAATCTCGCACAGGTTCTTTCGCAGCTCATTAGCCTTAAGCAATAAAGCCATGAATCCAGACCAGCTCCAAGACGAAATTCAACGTCGTCGCGTTTTAGCCATCATTTCCCACCCAGATGCCGGTAAAACAACCATTACGGAGAAGCTTATTCTGCTCGGAAGACTGATTCAGGTCGCGGGGACGGTAAAAGGAAAAAAGGCAGATCGTCATGCTACTTCAGATTGGATGGAGATGGAAAAACAACGCGGCATCTCGGTTACCTCTTCAGTTATGCAGTTTCCTTATTCTGATTCAATTGTGAATTTATTAGATACGCCGGGGCATGAAGATTTTTCTGAGGATACTTATCGCGTGTTAACGGCTGTTGATTCAGCGCTTATGGTGGTAGATGGTGCCAAAGGAGTTGAGGCTCGTACGATCAAGCTCATGGAAGTTTGTCGTTTAAGGGATACACCGATTTTTACTTTCGTCAATAAGCTTGATCGGGATATACGCGATGCTATTGATGTGTTGGATGAAATAGAGACGATTCTAAAGATTAAGTGTGCTCCGATAAATTGGCCGCTCGGGATGGGGAAACAATTTAAGGGTGTGTATAGTTTTTTGACTGACACAATTCATGTTTATCAGCAGGGATTGGGCGACAAACTTTCAGAAACAAAAGTTATCAGGGGAATACGTGGCTCCGAGGCAAAGGCGCTGCTTGGCGGTTACGTCGATGACTTCATTGATGAAATAGAGCTTGTCCAGGGGGCGAGTCATGATTTTGAATTAGATGCATACCTTAAAGGTGAGTTGACGCCCGTATACTTTGGAACAGCTTTAGGTAACTTTGGAATTCGTGAAATGCTTGATGATTTCGTGAAATGGGCACCGGCACCGCAAGATCGCATTACAGACATGCGCGAGGTCAAGGCAACTGAATCAGCGTTCAGCGGGTTCGTTTTCAAGATACAGGCTAATATGGATCCGAAACACAGAGACCGGATTGCTTTTATGCGAATTTGCTCCGGAGAGTACTCGAAAGGGATGAAGATGCATCATGCGCGCTTAAAAAAAGACATTAAAGTTGCGGACGCTGTAACTTTTTTTGCTGGTGACAGGGAACAAGCGGATGGAGCGGTTTCGGGTGATATTATTGGTCTGCATAACCATGGCACCATTCAGATTGGTGATACCTTTACTGCCGGTGAGAAACTAAAGTTTCGAGGCATTCCGCATTTTGCACCAGAGTTGTTCAGGCGTATTCGTCTCAAAGATCCACTAAAGCTGAAGCAGCTCCAAAAAGGGTTAGCGCAGCTTTCTGAGGAAGGGTCGACACAGCTTTTTATGCCTCTTAGGAACAATGATTTAATCGTAGGGGCGATCGGTGTGTTGCAATTCGATGTAGTAGCTTATCGTTTAAAGGACGAGTATAAGGTTGATGCTATATATGAACCGGTAACTCTGTATTCGGCGCGATGGGTAGACTCCCAAGACGAAAAAAATCTTGACGACTTCAGAAAAAAAACGGTGGATAATCTAGCTCTCGACTCAGGAGGTTATCTAACTTACTTGGCTCCAACAAGAGTTAACTTAAACTTAGTGGAAGAGCGGTGGCCAGATATTCGCTTTTCTTCAACGCGAGAGCATTGAATGGAATTTGGTCAATATTTTGGAATTTAAAATAAGTGCGACCGATGCAAAAGCAAGGCGTGGTAAGTTGAACTTGCTGTCAGGAGTGGTTGAGACCCCAGCCTTTATGCCAGTCGGGACATACGGAAGTGTTAAAGGGTTGACGCCAGATCAAGTCAAGCAAACCGGCGCTGATGTTGTACTGGGCAATACTTTTCACCTTATGTTGCGGCCGGGTACAGATGTGGTGGAGCAACAGGGTGGCTTGCATAAATTTATCAACTGGAATGGCCCTATTCTCACTGATTCCGGTGGATTTCAGGTTTTCAGTCTTGGAGAGATGCGTAAGATCTCTGAGGAAGGCGTTACTTTCAGATCACCAGTAGATGGTTCGGAAATTTTCCTCGGCCCAGAGGATGCCATAAAAATCCAGCATCGATTAGGGTCAGATGTTGTTATGGTTTTTGATGAGTGCACGCCTTTCCCTGCAAGCGAGCAGGAAGCTAAAAAATCTATGGAGCTGTCCATGCGTTGGGCCGAACGTTGTCGATCTGCACATGGTAATAACGAGGCGGCTTTGTTTGGAATTGTGCAAGGTGGAATGTTTAAAGAACTGCGCGATGAATCTTTGCAAAGGCTCATGGATATTGGCTTTGATGGATACGCCTTAGGTGGCCTGTCGGTTGGAGAGCCGAAGGAGCAAATGAGAAATATTGTTGAATATTGCGGAGAAAGGATGCCGGCCGAAAAGCCACGATATCTTATGGGCGTTGGCACTCCAGAGGACATTGTTTATGCTGTTTCTCAAGGTATTGATATGTTTGACTGTGTGATGCCAACAAGAAATGCTCGCAACGGCCATATTTTTACCTCACAAGGGTTATTGAGATTAAGGAACAAACGCTTTCGTAACGACAGCAGGCCACTTGATGTTAATTGTGATTGCTATACTTGCAAAAATTTTTCTCGAGCTTATTTGCATCATCTCGACAAGTGTAAGGAAATGTTAGGTGCTCAGCTCAACACGATTCACAATCTTTCTTACTATCAAAGCGTGATGTCCGGTTTGCGTGGAGCCATAGAAAAAGGTAGATTGTCGAGCTTTGTAGATGAGTTCTTAACTGGGCAAAGCCAGATGAGCGACGCCATTTGTTAGGTCGCTTTCTTAGTTGCTCACAACAAGTCTTTTCGTCGATCGGCTTTGAGGTTCAAATTTTCTCAGTTCCGGTATCAATGCAGAAGTGATTGATTACGACGCACTAGATTTTTTAATAAATAAAGTCTGTCGAGAAGATCACTCGATTATATAAAGAGGTTAATGATGAATTTTTTATTCCCCGTAGCGTATGCTCAAACAGCCCAGGGCGAACCAAATGTGATGAGCACTCTCCTTCTTTTTGGAGGTATGTTTTTACTGATGTATCTACTTATTATTCGGCCTCAATCGAAGCGTGCAAAGGAGCATAAAGCGCTTGTTACTTCGATAACCAAGGGTGACGAGGTTTTAACTTCAGGTGGTGTTTTAGGGAGGGTGACTCGCGTCTCAGACGACTACTTGGCAATTGAGGTTTCAGATGGAGTCGAGTTAAAAGTCCAAAAAGTGGCTATAGCTACCGCGCTTCCAAAAGGTACGCTCGCTAAAATCTAATGATTTTAGATACAAGAATTTAGGTGAATAACATTAGTAAAACAAACAACTTATAAGGAAGAGCTTTAAGCTCAGTAAAAGTTATGCTGAACAAGTACCCTATGTGGAAGAACCTTCTGGTTCTTTTAATAGTTTTGCTCGGATTTATCTATGCCATCCCAAACCTATACCCGGATGATGAAGCGATTCAAGTAAATAATGAATTCGGCTTAATAACTGACGCAGATCTTGAGCGCGCAACGACCGCGCTCGAGGCGGCGCAGCTGGAATTTTTCGGTGCGAACATCGATGAGAATGGTTTGCTCTTGCGTTTCTCAAGCGTTGAAGAGCAGCTTCGCGGTAAAACAGCTTTAGAGAACGCTTTCGGTCAAAATTACATCATCGCCTTAAATTTAGCACCGACGACACCGAGTTGGCTTCAGGCGATCGGCGCAGGGAAAATGAATCTTGGACTGGACTTGCAAGGTGGTGTTCATTTTCTAATGGAAGTTGATATGGCGTCTGCGGTAGAGAGACGAATGCGCGATAATCTGAGTAATATTCGCACAATTTTGAGAGAGGAACGTATTCGCTCTCGAGGCCTTACTCTAAATACGAGCACCCATCTTCAGGCAAGGTTTGCCAGTGCCAGCGATCGGAGCAAGGCAAGGTCAGCGCTCGTTACTAATTTTCCAGATTTGCAGTTCCAAAACAACGAGCAGGGTGATTTCTTTATTCTCGATCTTCGATTGCCCGATGAGGCTATCATCCAGATTCAGCGAGACACCTTGGCGGCGAATAGGACGACTCTTCTGAACCGAGTTGATGCACTTGGCGTGTCGGAGCCAACTGTTCAGCAGCAGGGTGCGGATCGAATAGTGGTCGAACTGCCTGGGGTCCAGGACCCGGCTCAGGCCATTCGTATTCTGCAAAGAATTGCGACTTTGGAGTTCCACCTTGAAGCAGGCCTGGGAGCTTCCAGTCTCTCATATGAGGTTTTTGATTATCTTGGGCAGCAAATTAGTGTCGATAACGACGTCATTTTGCAAGGTGATCGTATCAGTAATGTACGCTCCTCATTGGACCAAAATGGTTTGCCTCAGGTGCAGATTAGTCTGGATGCGCAAGGCGGAAACCAACTGAATCGCGTGACTCGCGATAATGTCGGACGATTGATGGACATCCTGTTAATTGAAACCAAGTCGAGAAACATCGAAGGCTTAGATGAATCAGGAAGTCCGGTCGAACAAGTCGAATTTTACGAGGAAAAAAGGTTAATTAGTCATGCAAGAATAAATTCTGCACTTGGTCGGCAATTCGTCATAACCGGCCTGACAACCCGCGAAGCTAATGACCTATCTCTGCTCATTAGCTCAGGCTCCCTTGCGGCTCCGATGACTATTGTTGAGCAATCGGTTATCGGTCCATCGATGGGCCAAGATAATTTGAATAAAGGTTTGCTCGGAGTTCAGGTTGCGGCTTTTGCGGTTATACTTTTTATGATTGGGTACTATCGAATTTTTGGGCTCGCGGCAAACCTTGCGCTGGTCATGAACATTCTTCTGATCTTCGCAATTATGTCTTCTATTATCCCTGCAACGTTAACTCTCCCTGGAATAGTAGGAATAGTGTTGACTGTGGGCATGGCGGTTGATGCAAACGTTTTAATTTTTACCAGAGTCCGAGAGGAAATCGCAGATGGAAGCCCTCCCCAACGGGCGATCGACAGCGGCTATGATCGAGCATTTACGACTATCCTTGACGCAAACCTTACAACTTTTTTAGTCGCGATGGTCTTGTTTGCTATTGGATCTGGGCCTGTAAAGGGATTTGCAATTACACTAATGATTGGGATTATTACTTCAGTATTCACGGCCGTTGTTGGGACCAGGGCGCTGGTAAATATTATTTACGGTGGAAGAAATGTTAAACGTCTTTCCATAGGTGGCGTTTCGACTTTGCCTGCGGAGCAGTAAATAACATGACTAAAATGAATTTTAATTTCATGGGCTATCGACGTATTACTGCGCTGATGTCCTCTATTTTCGTGTTGATATCGATTATATCGCTCTTTGCTCGCGGTCTAGATTTAGGATTAGACTTTACAAGTGGCACGTCGGTTCGTCTGAGTTTTGCGCAGTCGGTTAATATCAACGACATTAGCTCAAAATTGTCTGCCGCTGGATATGACGATGCAGTGGTGGTTAGCTTCGGCTCTGATCGGGATATTCGTGTCATTCTTGGCGTGGATGAATCTATCGACCAAGAGGATCAAGCAAGTCAAGCGGTTGAAGTAGGCGAGAAAATTGCAGCATTGATGCAAAGCGGCAGTCAATCCGAGGTAGTGCTTCTTGGTTCGGATTATGTCAGTGCAAAAGTTGGCACAGAGCTTGCGGAGCAGGGTGGGCTGGGCATGCTTGTAGCGCTGGCAATAATTACGGTTTACATAGCCATAAGATTTCAATTTAAGTTTTCGGTTGGAGCAGTGGTCGCTCTTGGTCATGACCTCATTATTACATTGGGTATTTTTTCGCTCACCGGTATGGAGTTTAATCTCAACACGTTGGCAGCGATGCTCGCAATAATTGGCTATTCACTGAATGACACTATAGTGGTGTCGGATCGAATAAGAGAGAATTTTCGTAGGATGCGGAAAGGGTCACCGCTTGAGATGGTCAACGCCTCCCTCAATCAGACTTTTAGCCGCACAATTGTGACTTCGTTTACAACGTTATTGGTGTTGTTCTCTATTCTTTTTGTGGGAGGAGATAGCACTGAGGGGTTTGCTATTGCCCTTATCATCGGTGTGTTGATTGGCACTTACTCTTCAATTTATGTTGCGTCTAATGTCATTTTGCTAATGAACGTTACGAGAGAAGACCTCATGCTTCCCATCAAAGAAGACCCTGAACTTGACGATATACCCTAAACTGAGGTTTTTAATGTGTTGGTGATTATTGCAACCTGGCTTATATGACTACAACACCGACTTTTTTCAATTGCATAAGGGTGCTTTTATCAAGTTTCTAAATATTACCCTCCCAGTACGTTTTTCGTTTCAACCCATAGTTGTTGCGTCTTTTTTGCTTGCGTGCATCTCTCCAACTAATGCGCAGGTAAATGCCGAGCTCTTCCCAAGGCCCGTATCATTGGAAATTGCAGTAAATTTCTGGATAAGGGTTTACACAGAAGTTGATACTAGCAGTGGTTTCCTGCATGACTCCGAAAACTTGTCAATTATTTATGCCCGCCTTGATCAAGATCGACGCGCAATTGAGGCGCGTCGAAAGTCAGTTGAGCAAGACCTCGTAGTTCTTGGGTCAGGCAAGAGAACTGACTTGACTCCCAGCCAAGAGAGAATTCTGGCGCTTTGGCCCGACAACGTCAGTAATCAGAGGCTTCGGGAGGCAGCTGATCATGTGCGTTGGCAGCTCGGTCAGTCTGATGCTTTTTTAGCGGGTTTGGAGCGTTCTGGTGCTTACAGAGAACATATCAGGGATGTGATACGAGATAAAAATCTACCACCGGAGCTTGCCGTTCTCCCTCATGTTGAGTCCTCTTTTAATCCGAGTGCATATTCTTCAGCGGCAGCAACGGGCATGTGGCAATTTACTCGGTCAACCGGCCAGCGCTTTATGCGTATTGATCACATTGTAGATGAGCGAATGGATCCATACATCGCGGCAGATGCTGCAATGAGCCTGCTGGAATATAACTATCGTGCCCTAGGGGCATGGCCTCTCGCACTCACAGCCTATAATCATGGGGCTGGTGGAATTTCGCGCGCAGTTAGAGAAACTGGCACTTCAGCGATAGATGTAATTGTTGCTCAATATAAAGGCCCACGTTTTGGTTTTGCATCCCGAAATTTCTACGCTCAGTTTTTGGCAGTTAACGATGTCGAAAAAGATGCAGAACGATATTTTGGGCGAATTGATTTCGCCCAAGCACCAGATTATGTTGAAGTAAGAACAGATGCATTTATTGACGCTCAAGTATTTGCAGATTCAATAGGAATCAGCCTAGATCGTTTACGAAGAGATAATCCGGCATTACGCACCGTAGTTTGGGACGGAGTGAAACGAATCCCCAGAGGATTCAGGATAAAACTGCCCGCCTCGGAATTCTCATCCGAGAGCCAATTGTTAGCACGTATAGGGCAGGATTTTAAGTATCCAGTTCAAACTCCAGATATTTCATATCAAGTTGAACGAGGTGATAGTCTATCAGTCATCGCCGAGCGATTTAACACCACTGTTGGCCAATTAGTATCTCTTAATCAGTTGCGAAGTAGGAATAGTATCCAGATCGGGCAGCGGCTTTTGCTGCCGCAATCAGAAGCACAAGCTGCTAAGGTTGCGGTTTCCGATGAAGGGATCTATACCATTACGCGTGGGGATACGATTTCTACTATTGCAAGGCGGTTTAATGTTAATGCTGGTGAGTTGCTGAGATTAAATGGAGTCGCAGATGCTCGTCTAATTTATCCTGGGCAAGAGCTAAAGTTGCCAGGGCTGTTTGATCAGGATGCCCAGTTGGCTGAAGCTTCGGCAATAGCCAGTAATGCAACAGTGATAGCTGAGAATACTACAAATGGACCGAATATTAGAACTCAAGACATAAGAGAAGTCGAAAACACCAACGCAAGCGCCGTTTCGCAGGAAGAAATAGCGAGCAATTCTGGTTCTCAGGTGGCTTTAGTTGAAACTCCAAAAATAGGGGAGGGTGTTAGAACACCGAGTAGTTCGCGAAATCAGATGCTGGAGGAAAGTCCAGGGTCTAGCGACGGACCTGTTGATTTAGCATCAAAAAATCAGCCGGGTTTTCTTGATGAAGATTTTGAATTAGATCAAGGTGAAGGTGTCGAGAATGGTGCGGACGCACAGATTAGTGTCGCGGAGAGCGAAGCAATAGCGCTTGAATCCGATATCGAAATTTTACTAACTGAGACTCAATTAGCTGAATTTTTAGCCGCCGACCCCTCGGATTACTCAGTAGCCTCTGACGGGTCAATTGAGGCGCAAGCATCAGAGACTCTTGGACACTTTGCCGATTGGTTAGATATAAGAGCTTGGGACATCAGGCGACTCAATAACATGGCCTATCGCGACCCCGTGATTATTGGTAAACGGCTAAGCTTAAACTTCGACAAAGTATCACGCGCAGATTTCGAGCTACGTAGACGTGACTTTCACTTCAATATGCAGCGTGAGTTCTTCGCTACTTATCGCATCCAGGATGTTGAGGAATACGAGATCAGGCGGGGTGATAACATTAGCCGGATTGCTCGCAGTCAATATTCAGCCCCGCTATGGTTGATTCGTCAGTACAATCCAGACATAGACTTTAATCGCATCCGAGTTGGCCAAAGGGTAGTTTTTCCCTTGCTTGCTGCAACTCAATTATAAAATATCTCTATTTTTCAAACATTTTATCGGTGATGAGTTCGCTCGAGAACCCCTTTGCTTTCGCTCATGTCCAGGATTTCTTTGATGTTATCTTCTATATCCTCAACGGAGGCATTCAACCCTAAATCAACTCCTACATTTTCTCGAACGTCCGCTGAGTAATAACGTCCGCCAGCTGCCTGAATTATGCGGCCATTTGGCGCTTTTTCTGAACATAGGTAAACAACCGCTGGTGTGATGAGTTCAGGGGCTAGGCGCTCTGAACTTCCTTCGAATCCAGGAAGATTTTCTGTCATCCGTGTCGAGGCAATTGGAGCTATTGAGTTGGTAAATATATTATACTTTGCTCCTTCCAAACGAAGTGTATTCATCAGCCCAACTAGGCCAAGTTTTGCCGCGCCGTAATTGCTTTGACCGAAGTTACCAAACAGTCCTGATGTTGACGTTGTCATCACTATCCGGCCGTATCCTTGGTTCACCATTATTGGCCATATGCATTTGGTGCAGTTTGCACTCCCGTTAAGGTGAACATCGAGCACGGTGTGCCAGTTTTCCATCTCTAATTTTGAGAAAGTTTTATCTCTGAGTATTCCCGCGTTATTGACCAAGGCGTCTACACGTCCCCACTTTGACATGACTTCCTCGACCATCTCCTCCACTGAGTTCATGTCGGTAACGGAAGCGCCGTTTGCGATGGCTGTGCCGCCGTTGTTTGCGATCTCCTGCGCTACGCTCTCTGCAGCAGTGAGCGACCCTCCGCTGCCGTCAACGGTGCCTCCTAGGTCATTCACAACGACCTTTGCCCCTCTTTTGCCAAGCTCTAATGCGTGTTGGCGACCCAGGCCGCCGCCGGCACCAGTTACAATAGCGACTTGATCATCAAAGCGAATTTCCATAATTTTCCTCTGTTGTGTTTGTTTGTTGCAACCTACAAATCGCTCAAGATTCTATTCGTTCATTACGCCTGGTGCAAATTTTGTAATTAAGAGAGATAAAAAGAGTCGACAATCAAGACTTACCGGCCATTATGGGCTAGGATAATTTGGTTTTATAAGTGTGAGAAGGGCGTGATGAATAAGTCAGGAGAAAAGCTGGATTTAACAAAGTTGCGTCAAGCTGCCGAAAATAGCGTGCATTCCTCAGCGGGATCGAAAGAAATTGTTCCAGTCCCTGCAGCAACAGTAATGCTCGTTCGACAGGTTGATTCAATAGAGGTTTTATTGCTTCGGCGAAACAAGAAATTAGTTTTTCATGGAGGGCATTGGGTTTTTCCGGGCGGCCGAATAGATGCTGCCGATTACGTCAGTAATCGTGGAGGCTTGGAGTATCCGGCAGCAGTTGCGGCTGCCGTGAGAGAAACCAGAGAAGAGGCGGGCCTCGATATACAGCCAGATGAATTGATTCACATCGCTCATTGGACTACCCCTCCGGAGTTACCAAGACGTTTTTGTACTTGGTTTTTTGTTTGCGAAGTAGAGGCTAATTTGAATGTGTCGGTTGACAACGCTGAAATTCATGATTTTCGGTGGATTAATCTAAAGGACGCTTTAGTTGAAGCCAAAGCTGGAAATATTGTGCTTCCTCAGCCTACTGCAGCGACTCTGCGTTCGTTTCAAGAGCACGATTCAGTCGAACAATTATTATCCTCAGCGCGATCGGGAAGCGTGCATGTATTTCCCGACGGTTCCCCTTACTACAATCCGGATGCCATGGGCCTCTCAAATGATTAACAAAACAATCTTACTCTTTGGTTTACTTGATTTGTATGTGGTGTTAATGGGATAGTAATCCTGCGGCTGGGTAGTTTGCGTTCATGAGCATTCAATGGAAAAAGTGGCTACTATTTTTTTTATTGTTTAAAACATAATCAGGTTTATAAGTTTCGAATGTCGTCTTCTAATATCAATAGCCTAAAACTTACTTTAAACGCGTTGCGTCGCCGGCGTAACGTGCTCCTCCTTACTCGATTCTTAGGCATTTTTTGTGTGTGCTCTTCCGGTCTGTTTTTGGGTGCGTCCGGCCTTATATATCTGGTGTCTCCCGGTAAAATATTGAGCCTCCTCATATCTCTTCTTTTTTTGGTCTCTGTAGGCCTTGTTTTGTGGAGGCTCGTGTTTGCATTTTCTCGCGGCCAGGGAAATGACTTGCGTCTTGCCCATTACGTTGAAGATCGCTTCCCCGACCTGGAACAGCGACTTTTAACTTCACTCGAATTTAGTGATGCAGATCTTGTTAATAATCGAGCAGGTGTCTCATCACAGTTTGTTCGTGAGCTTTGGAAAGACGCTGAGCAACAAGTGGCAACGCAAAAATCAAAAGTTGAGTCGATTGAGCCCGTGAGGGAAAGTGGAATTGCGGTTGCGACGGCGGTCGCCAGTTTGTCGGTCTGTGTGCTTTTGTTTAATTTATCGGATGATTGGAACGAGGCAAGCTTAGCTGTTGTTTGGCCTTTTAATTCTGAAACTGTGGTTTCTGTTGAACCAGTTTTTTTACCAGTAGAAATTTCGGTTGAACCGGGTGATATCCGGCAGCAGCGCGGCGATGACTTGACTGTTTTGGTTCAAATCATGAACTCTGAGCCGAATGCTGTCAATTTAAGGCTGCAACAGGACCGAGTCAATTGGATAGATTTTCCAATGACGCTGGAGAGTTCAGAGGGCGAGGTATTAACTTATAGTTTTTATTTTTCGAGTGTTGAAAAGAGTGCGACGTACTACATCAGTTTTAATGATCAGGGAGACCAAACCTCACGGGAATATGCTATAGATGTTTATGAGTTGCCTCGCGTAGAACAAATTGATGTCGCTTTTAGCTACCCTCAGTACACGGGTATGGAAGATAAAGTTCAGGAAGATAATGGAGATATATTCGCTCCCGAGGGTACCGAACTAGATTTAACTTTCTCTTTCAATAAATCGATTAATTCAGCTTTGGTGGAGTTTGTAGCTGCCCAGGACGAACAATCAATGAACCAGAGCGAGAATAAAAAGTATCGAGATTTGAATATTGAAATTGATCCTGGAGGGCTTGCCGGTAGCGCTAAATTTTTCGCCCTTGCCGACGCGACGTACAGGGTGAGGGCAACAGATAAAGATGCTTTGGAAAGTGAAGAAGATTTTGAATATTTCATAAGGGTAAAAAAAGATCAGCCTCCGTCACTTGAATTGATCAAACCGGGTCGTGATGAGGAAGTTATGCCATTGGAAGAGGTCGGTTTGCTTGTCGATGCAATAGATGATTATGGACTGAGTGAATTCACATTAGTTTATAGTGTGGCGGGTGGAGAGGAATTTGCTGTAGATTTTTTGGATCAGACGAAATCGAGTCGGGTTCAAGGATCTGAGCTGCTTTATTTGGAGGATCTTAAAGTTGAACCTGGAGATTTTATTAATTACCACTTTGAGATTGCTGACAACAATGGTTTGATGGGACCCGCTAAAATTATTTCTGATATTTATTTTTTACAGGTGGTGCCCACTGACCAAGAGTTTCGTCGTGCTCAGCAGCAAGGTGGGGGTAGTGGGGGAGGCCAAGGCGCAGACAGTAGCGCCTTAGTAACGATACAAAAGGACGTTATTTCAGCGACGTGGAAGCTTAAAAATAGACAGGGCTCCGTAGAACCTCAAAGTTTTTCTGATGATGCAAAAATTATTTCGGAGTCACAACGTGAAGCGACGAGTCGTGTCCGAATGTCGATAGATCGGCTGTCTGAGAGATTAAGTTTCTCAGATGATAGTTATGACAGCGCGGTCGAGAATTTGTCTCTGGCCATCGGACAAATGAATATAGCTGCAGGAGAACTTGATTTAGAACAGGTAACCAGTGCCCTGCGCCCAGAGCAATTAGCATTACAGTATATTCTTAAAGCTGAGGCCAATATCAATCGAACTGATATCAGTATGCAGCAAGGCGCTAGCGGTGGCGGTGGCGGTGGCGCGCAGCAGGAAAGGGAAGACTTAAGAGAACTTTTTGAAATGGAGCTTGGGCAGTTAGAAAATAGATATGAAACGCCCCAAGGTCGGGGTGGGCAAAGCGCTGGAGCGTCGGAGGAAAATGACAAACTGGAGGAGCTCGCTCGCCGCCAGGAGGGACTTACGAAAGCGCAGCGTAATTTGTCACGTCGAGGAGGACAGCTTACCGAGGAGCAGCAGCGCAGAGAACTTGAACGGCTGAGACGTCAGCAGGAAAAATTGAGCAACGAGGTAGAGCTTCTAGCTCAAGCGATGTCTGAGCGAAATACTCGGCAAAGTCAGTCGGAAAGTGAGTCGAGTGACAGACGTTTGGGAGAGAGAGGGAGCGGCGATCGCCCCCAGACTCAGGAGACTGGTGCTACTGGAGGGCGTTCGAGTTCTCTCCAGAGAGCTGCAGATCAGATGAGGGAGGCAGCGCAGAGCGATAGTCCTTCACTCGCGGCAGCACGAAGTCAAAAGGCGTTAGAAAGTTTGCGCCAACAACAACGTGAATTGCAGGAAAATGGGAACAGATCTATTGAGCAAGTAGCCCAAAATTTGGCAGGTCTTGGAGGAGACTTACTCCAAAAACAAAGGATTTTGCAAGACGAGCTTTCTGATTTGATACAGAACCAAGGTTTGGGTCAAACGAGGCGAGAGGCGAGTCGTGATTCGGAGCTACGGTCTGTAACTAACTCGCAACAGCAGCAGCAAAGGGATCTCGATGATATCGAAGACATGCTTCGCGCAGTAATAGCGAGAGGCGATTCTGATGACCAACGCCTGTTATCTCGAGCTCAGGCGGCGGCCCGAGAGTTGAGGCCTATTCGCGATGATATGCAAACGAGTAACCGAGTGCTTCGAAATGGTATGGCAAACCTGGCTGCTGATATGGAGGCTGAACTTGAAGAAAAAATTGAATCTTTTGCTCAATCCCTTGCGGAACTCGATCCGAGAGTAACTGGACAAAACCCTAATAAAGCAATTTCAGATGATGCCGAATTGCTGCAGGCTGTCGTGCAGAGTTTGGAGGAAAGTGTTGCTTCATATAATGCCGACTCTGTCTCTGACGATATTCCAAATAATACAAATCAGCCCTCATTGTCCGATATGCGAGGGCAGTTAGCTCAGGCGCAGCGTCTTGCAGAAAACCTCTCACGACAGATGATTCAGCAGTCACAGAACGGTGATGCTGGTGAGATTCAACAAGGTGGTTTTAGTCAAGAATTAGGCAACGCGCGCTCTGTTCGTCAGGAACTAACAAGGTCCGAAATAGAGGACTTTCTTGCGCAGCCTGAATTATTGCGAGCATTGATAGATCCAATAGTTGAGCTGTCGGGCGCTTTACGTGCGCGGGCTGAGTTAGAGAGTGTTGGTGAAAAACTTTTTTTAGAATTGGATCAAACTATACCGACAGAATATCGCGACCTTGTGAAGGAATACTATAGGGCGCTCTCTGAAGTCGAGCCGAGCGAGACGGAAGCTTTTTAGTCTTAACCCTTACTGGTTCTCAAAATATGGGCAATATGCAAGGCAATATATTCTCAGCGATTGCAGGGGGCGAAGTATCGTTCGCTTACGGAGTTTCCCCGTGGGTTTTTGCTGGTTTAGCGATTAGCGTCACATTTATTGTCTGGTTCGCTTATGGTGCGACCACTCGGTCTTTGTCATCGGCTTGGCGCACTGGCTTAACTGTGTTGCGTTCAGGTATTCTCCTGCTTCTCGGTTTTCTTCTTTTGCGTCCAGTCGTGAATACGATGGAATTGGCTCAGCAGGAAACCTACCTAGCCGTTCTCGTAGACGATTCTCGAAGCATGGATATTCGAGACATGCCCGACGGCACTTCAAGGCATGGGGCTTTGCAGATTTTTTTTTCTGATGAGACTGGTATCTTAGGCGACCTCGAAGAAGATTTTCAGACAAGAATTTTTGGTTTTGATCGCTCGGCAAAGAGGATTTCAAACCTCGAAGAATTAGATCAGGCGGGAGAGGAGACGTCTATTGGAGAAGCATTAAATGACGTTGCGCTTCAGCTTGGTGGTTTGCCTTTGGCAGGCGTTGTCTTAATTAGTGACGGTAATGATAATAGTGGAATTGATCCTGTAATTGCTGCGAGAGACCTTGGCGCGAGAGGTATACCGGTTTTTTCGATCGGTGTAGGAGAACAAGTGTTGCCTCGGGATATCGGTCTTGTTGATGTTAAGGTTTCACGGACTGTGCTTGAAAATTCAGTTTTTCGTGTACAGATAGGTCTTCACCAGACTGGGTTTGATGGAGAATCTGCCGATATTACCATCCGAGATAATGGCGAGCCCGTTGCCTCGAAGACCGTGACCCTCGCTAGCAATAGCATACAGCAACTTGAATTAGAACTAAGTCCGGATCGCGATGAGAGAATCGTTTACGATCTGGATATTTCGTTGAAGCCCGGGGAAATCATTGAGAGAAATAATACCTATCAGTTCCTAGTGGATAATCGACCCAAAGAGTCCCTTGATGTCTTATATTTGGAGGGACATCCGCGTAATGAATACAAGTTCATAAGGCGGGCTATTGAGGGCGACTTGAGTTTAAGACTGGCGACGTATCTCAGAACAGGGCCTGAAAAGTTCTACCGTCAAGGTGTCGAGTCGCCGACTGAACTCAGTGAAGGGTTCCCGCCGACGCAAGAGGATCTTTTTGAATACGAAGCCATAATATTGGGAGATATTGAAGCAGAGTTTTTCACTGCGGAGCAGTTAGAAATGCTCGAATCGTTTGTGTCAAAGCGCGGGGGTGGTCTTTTAACCAGCGGTCGTATTGATGAGGGCTTTATTGGAACGCCGCTGGCTGATCTATTGCCAGTGAGCTTGGTAGAAGAAAAATTCTTACCACCGAGCCTACAGGGCGGTCTTCGACGCGGAGATCATGCTACCGGAGGCTTATTTACTCCGAGGTTGACGTCGATAGGGCAGCGGTCCCCCCTGATGAGATTGTCTGTGGATCGGGAGGCAAATCGCGCAGCGTGGGCGGGATTACCGGAACTTCAAGGTATTTCGGTAACCGGACGCATTAAGTCGGGTGCGTCGGTTTTATTGGAGCATCCTTACTTAGAGTATCAGAACCAGCCGTTACCTTTACTGTTGAGCCAACGTTACGGCTCTGGACGTGCCGTTGCTTTAAATACCGCATCTACCTGGCGTTGGCAGATGATGTTGCCTTCCACCGATCAGTCGCAAGAGACTCTTTGGAGACAGATACTGCGTTGGCTTGCCGCTTCTGCCCCGACTCGGATAACAATTGATTTTGACCGGGAATATTATAATGTCGGTGAGAAGGTGGGTGTCAGTGCAACGATCTTGAACGCCGATTACCAGCCTTCAAATGATTCCTCACCGTGGCTCCAGGTTACTGATCCCCTCCAACAGGTCTTTGATGAACCTCTTGAATGGGATATTGAGGAGGACGGCGTGTATCGCTCCGAATTTATTGCAGAGTTGCCTGGCGTTTATGAGCTTTTTGTAGACGTTCCAAGCGCTGCGGGAGAAGCATCACGAACGGGTGCGGAGCAGTCAACCGCAATGGTGGTAACTCCATCTCTGCGTGAATATATAAATGCCCAGGGTGACTGGGATGTTCTTAAAAGAATCTCTTCCGAAAGTAGAGGTGCGTTTTTTCCTCTGAGCGACATTAGCCAACTGCAAGAGGTGATTCGCCAAACTCCCAATGCTCTCATGAAGGAGAGGACCATAGATCTTTGGAACAATAAATGGGTGTTTATATTGCTTGTTTTCTTAATGAGTTTAGATTGGTTTCTCCGCCGGCGTAAGGGGTTATCGTAATGGCCTTAAAAATGAAAGTTTTGAAAAGAGCTGAGTTTTTTATTGCGATTTTTTTTCTTTTGTTGCCGAATGTCTTCTGGGCGCAAGCTGTTGATCTAAGCAATATCGACGAAGCTTTTTCTCGTCCGGTCGTGGGTCAAAAAGCCGCTTTGATCGTGGTAGGTCCGTCTGTTACCGAGAAAGCTTCTCTTTCTTTCGGTCAATGGGGAGAGACCCTTTATGACGTCCTCTTGCGTGAATACGGCTACCTTACAGAAAACATAAGATTACTTTATGTTAGCGGAGATGAGGGTAAACTTCTTGGCGAGCGTGTTGTCGGTAAAGCCGATATTGAGACGCTTAAAATAGAGATTGAAACCCTGTCTGAAAAGCTCTCTTCCGGCGATCAAGTAAGTATTTTTTTAATTGGACATGGGACTGGTTCTGGCCTTGAAGCAAAATTTAATATCGTAGGGCCAGATATTACCGGAAGTTATTTTGCTGAATTGTTGAAGAGTTTTTCTAAACAAGACCTTGTTGTTGTCGACACGACAAGCGCGAGCTACGGATTTGCTCGCGCGTTGTCAAATAGAGGGCGTGTTGTAGTGAGTGCCACTAGATCAGCTTCCGAGAAATACGACCCTGTATTTGCTGAGTATTTTGTTAGGGGTCTTGAAAATCACAATGCTGACAGAGATAAAAATGGGCGGGTGTCGTTTTTTGAAGTCTTTCAGTACGCGCGGCTAAATGTAGCGTCGCATTATGAGGACCTCGATAGGCTCGCCTCAGAACACGCAGGACTAGATGATAATGGTGATAGTGTTTTTTCAGCGACGCTCGGGTTTGACGATTTAGACGGGAGACTAGCCGAGATTGCGTATGTTGACACTTCGTTTCGCAATGGAGCCCCCCTAGATTCTGCAGCACAAAAACTACAGCTAAAGATTGAAAATTTGGAACGTAAGATTTTTAATTTGCGCGCGCGCAAGAGGGATTTATTAGAGGACGAGTACTGGCCTCAAATGGAGGTTCTATTAATTGAGCTTGCGCGTACGACGGAGGTTTTTCTTGAAAAAACAAGTTTGCGATAACTTTTTTAGGTGCTTTTTTTGTTACGTTGGGTCGAGCCTCATACTAATCTCAAATTCTTTAGGCCAGAACTTTGAACAAAATATTTCGCAGGAATCCTCGGCACTTGGGTCTCCCTTGGAAAGGGCCAGGTCTTTTTTTCTTGCGGGTTCCTACAATGAGGCAAGCGAGATCTATCAACAGGCATTTGGGCTCGATCAAGAGGACGGGTTGGTTGGTGCAAGTCGATCGCTGGCCATGGTTGGTAATTTAAAAGCTGCTGTCTCTGTTATTGAGAGGAATCTTACTCGGTATGCGGATCTTCCCCTTGCCGCAACGGAGCTGGCGGAAGTTCGGCGAGAGCAAGGTCGGTCAAGTGAAGCACTCAAGATTTTCGATTCATTGACTTCGTTGGGTGATCAAATCCCGCTCCGCACGCTTGTGCAGTTTGGCGATTTGTTGCAGTTTGTGGGACGTCGAGAGGAGGCGAACGTTCACCTGAGTAAAGCCTTACAACGTTATAACGATGGGCTTGTCTTCGCATCTGAGGATATTGCGATGGTGGCCCTAGCGAGCTGGCGTTTGGACAATTTCCATCTGGCAAATAGTTTATTTGACGAAGCGACTAGGGCAAACCCCAATAATTTAGAGGCTTATCGACTTTGGGGGGACTTATTTTTAGAAAAGTACAATGCGGCGGATGCTGAACGCTCTTATCAAGAGGCACTTGAGGTTAATGATAGATATGTGCCTGCGCTGGCGGGGCTGGCTAGAGTCAACGGCGATGAGCGTGCTCTTGAAAAAGCATTGAGCGTAAATCCCAATTCAAGAGCTGCTAAAGAAACGTATGCTCAGTTGCTTTTTATTAATGGCCGCGAAGAGGATGCCTTAAACATATTGAATGAGGTATTGGTGATCAATCCAGAGGCTCTAAAATCGCTGAGCCTGCTAGGAGCTAAAGCGGCGCTGGAAGAACGTGAAGCGGATTTTCTCAAAATTCGGGAGAGGGTTGCTTTGTTTAGTCCGAAGAATCCGTATTTCCTCGGCGATGTTGCGGATACATTAGGTAAACAGTACCGGTTTGAGGAAGCTGTAGTGCTTCTTAGAGAGGCGCTTGAAAGTGATCCGCAATACTGGCAGGGATATGCCTTGTTGGGGACAAACTTGATTCGTTTGGGAGAGGAGGCTGAGGGGCGTAAAAATCTGGAAATTGGGTTTGAAAATGATCCTTTCAATGTAATGACATCAAATTTACTCGAGGTTTATGACACCCTCGATACCTATGTGACTCTACAGAGCGCGCATTTTCGTGTCAACATGAATGATAAAGACGCAAAAATTCTCTGGCCTTATATGGAACCTCTGTTGGAAAAGTCGTGGGATCGGCTCACACAGAAATATGAATTTATTCCAGAGAGTCCGGTGCTTGTTCAAGTTTTTGAAAACCGCCAAGACTTTGCAGTTAGGTCAGTTGGTCTCCCTGATATAGGTCCGTTAGTTGGAATTTGTTTTGGAAAAGTGATTACGCTTATTTCTCCTGACACGCTAAATGCAAATTGGCAGGAAATCGCGTGGCATGAATTCGCGCACGTTATTACGTTACAGATGACCAAGAATAAAATACCGCGTTGGTTATCTGAAGGGATTTCTGTGTGGGAGGAGCGGCAGGGTCAAAGTTACTGGGGCCGTAGCCAGGGTTTAGATTTGGTAAGGGCGGTTAATGAAGCAAAACTCTTACCTTTTGCATCGCTAAATGAGGGGTTTAGCGGTGCAAAGACTAATGCGGACCTTAGTTTTGCTTATTTTCAATCGTATTTAGTAGTTGAATATATTGCGAGCGCATATGGTTTTGAAACGCTTAGGTCGTTGATTGACCAGTACGGTGTTGTAAAGGAAGATGAGAAAAGGTTTCAGATAGTGTTCAATTTGTCTTTGAATGAATTTGATTCGCATTTTAAAGATTGGGCCAGTGACCGAGCCGCGGAAATAAACGTGCATGTTCATAGAGAGGATCAGCCTGATGACGGAGAAGGTCATGGTCATGGAAGAAGAGAAAATTCGAGCGCGATTTTGGCGGAACTGTATAACAATGCATCGTTAAAACAATATATGAACTCACGAATTGAAGCTAACTCTCGCGATTTTCAGGCGCATCTTCAGCTAGGGATTGTTCTATTTAAAGAAGAGGACTTTGCTGCGGCAAAGCAGTCCTTACAAACCGCATATGAATTATTGCCTACATATACTGGTTACCCAAGCCCGCCCTTGGTTTTGGCGCAAATATATGAGCAGGAGGGCGATATTGAGGCTCAAATGATTCAGCTTGAGATTTTGCTTGAGAATCAACAACACGATTACGACTCAGCGTTAACGCTGGCTAAATCAGCGCTGAACTCACAGCAAAATGGTAAAGCAGACTACTATTTAAATCGCGCGCTCGAGGTTGATCCCTACAAAGAGGAGGTCCACACATTAAGAGCCCGTTATGCTGAAGTTATAGGTGATGCGGCCATGGAGGTAACTGAGAGGGAAGTGCTTTTGACTTTGGATGTTGATGACCCGGTTGAGGCGCAGACTGATCTTGCAGAAGCTTATTTGAAGAATAATCAGTGGTCGGCTGCTCGGGCCTCGGTTTTGATGGCTTTGGAAATAGCTCCGAGTTACCTTCGGGCCCAAAGACTGCTGTTGAGGACATTAACTGATGAAGAGCAATGATTTGATCGAGCGTATGATTTGTTTATGTTTGGTACTCTTCAGTTTGTCGACGAACGCGCTTGCGCAAATTATGGTCGACCCCATCTCTGATTTTGACGGAGAGGGTCCGAAGATTTATGGGACCGCAATAACCGATTTCCAGTGGGTGAGAGGCCGTTATACTAATTATCCGGGAGGTGGTCGCGGGTTTAGTCGGCGTCGTGGAGGGGGTTGGTGGGATACCGACTTTCCTGATTCCGATGAGAACTTCCTTAGAGGTGTTCAGCGGTATACAAACATCGATACAAATCCAAAGAATTATAAACATATCGGGTTAACAGATGAGAGTTTGTTCGAGCATATATTTCTTTACATGAACTGGAAAAGGGTGCCAATAGGAAATTCTTTCAGTGGTCCAAATTTTTCTGAAGAGGAAGTCGCGGCACTGAGAGAGTTTATGTATAGAGGCGGTTTTGTCATGGTGGATGATTTTTGGGGAGAGCCGCATTTAAATGACATGGTTTCAGAAGTGGCAAAAATCTTTCCGGAGCGGGAGTTAGTCAAGCTCAATACTGATCATGAGTTGTTTCATATTTTCTTCGACATTGAGCGAGTCGCACAGGTTCCAGGTCGCATGGTAACTTGGGATTATGGCGGGTTTTTGAGAATGGATGATCCGAGTTATCCCCCCGAAGTTTATGCCATTCTTGACGATGACAATCGTATAATGATGGTTGCAAATTACAATACGGACTTAGGTGATGGTTGGGAACATACGTTTTATGAGGGATACCCAACACAGTCAACTAATGATGCTTATAAAATTGGTATAAATTTCCTCATTTATGCTTTTAGTCATTAAATACTTTTTGTTAGGAGAATTGAATGAGCGATAATAATGATTCCGGGGAGGAGCTTGAGAATAACGATGATCTTGAGCTTGTAAAGCGGATGCAGGAAGGGCAGAAACAAATCGTATCTGAGCTTCGTAAAATTATCATTGGTCAAGAGACGGTTGTTGATGAGCTTTTGATTGCGTTATTTGCAGGTGGACATTGTCTGGTTACCGGTGTCCCTGGTCTTGCTAAAACGCTTTTAATTAAGACAGTTGCTGATATATTACAGGTTGATTTTAGCCGCATTCAGTTCACGCCAGATTTAATGCCATCGGATGTTGTAGGCGCTGAAATTGTTGAAGAGCGGGACGGGAATCGGTCTTTAAAATTTGTAAAAGGTCCTATTTTTACGAGTATTCTGTTAGCCGACGAGATTAATCGAACGCCGCCCAAAACACAGTCTTCGTTGCTTGAAGCGATGGAAGAAAGACAAGTTACGGCGGCTGGTGTTACCTATCCCATGACGAAGCCGTTTTTTGTGCTTGCTACTCAGAATCCTATTGAGTTAGAGGGCACATATCCATTGCCAGAAGCACAGCTTGATCGATTTATGTTTAAGATTGAGCTCGATTACCTTTCTGAAAGCGAAGAGGTCCGCGTGGTAACTAATACCACGCAGACCAATGACGCGGTCCTGAGCCATCCTTTAGGGGCTGAGGATATTTTAGATTTTCAGAGAATAGCCAGACAGGTACCTGCTGCAGAGGCTGTTGTTCAATACGCTGTTAAGCTTGTGCATGCCTCACGACCTCAATCCGATACTGCTCCTGAATTTGTTAGAGATTGGGTGAGCTGGGGAGGAGGTATTCGCGCCTCCCAGAATCTGATTTTGGCAGGCAAAGTTCGGGCTCTATTAAATGGCCGATATAATGTTTCTTATAATGATATTCGAGCGCTTGCGCCATCTGTTATGCGACATAGGATTTTGCTGAATTTTCACGCAGAGGCAGAGAGAATTACAACTGATGACGTAATAAGGAGATTATTGGACGAAGTCACTGAACCCCGCTCAGCTATTTGAACTTTTTTTAGTGAATGAACTAGAGTAGCAATATGTCAGAGTCATTAAACTTTCTCGATCCAAGTGTGCTTTCGGGGCTGAATAACTTAGAGCTTCGAGCACGTGTCGTTGTTGAAGGATTTCTCTCAGGATTACATAAAAGCCCTAAACGAGGGTTTAGTGTTGAGTTCAACGATTATCGCCATTATCAACGCGGGGATGATTTACGTCATGTAGATTGGAAACTTTATGGGCGAACAGATAAGTTGTTTATAAAGCAGTATGAGGATGAGACGAATGTTCGTGCAACGATCGTGCTGGACACCAGCGCGTCAATGGCGTTTGGTTCTGAATCAGGAAGTAAGCTAACGTATGGAGTTACATTAGCGTCAGCATTGGCTTACTTCGTTACACGCCAGCGAGACGCTGTTGGCTTGGTAACATTTGATGATCGAGTGCTAGAATTTTTGCCGCCCCAAAGCCGTCAGCCGCATCTGATGCGGATTTTAAGGACGCTTTCAGCAGTGACTCCGGGAGCAGCAACAGACGCCACAAAACCTCTCGGTGATCTTGCTGCGACTTTGAATAAACGCAGTATGGTTATTTTTATTAGCGATTTATTGGATGACGAGGAGCGTGTGATCTCAACTCTTCGAAATTTGCGGGCAATGGGGAATGACGTCATTGTCTTGCATCTATTAGACAACGCAGAGCTTCATTTCCCTTTCAATGAATCATCAGAATTTATCGATATGGAGACGTCGGAATCGTATCTTGCAAATCCTAACGCGATAAGGGCCGCCTATCTTGACAATCTCAATGCCTTTTTGAGTGATTGTAAAAAGAAATGTCAACGTTCAGATATAGACTATTGCTTACTAAATACTTCTGAACCCTTAGATTCGGCTTTGTCAACTTATATGGCGAGAAGAGCGAAGGGGGGATAATGGTTTTTGTTGCGCCTCTTTTTTTGCTTGGTTTGATTACGGCATTACTGCCACTACTGATACATCTGATTCGCAGAGAAAAGCCACCTAAAGTGGCTTTTAGTTCAATTCGATTTTTGCAGAAGACTTCACGAAAGTTGATTCTTTTTCAGAATATACAGCAGTGGTTGCTGCTGTTTTTGCGATCGCTTCTATTTTTGTTGCTCGCGATTGCCTTTGCTCGGCCCCTGCTAGACTCTTCAGTCGCGGAATTTATTGACGGTATTCCGGAGTCACATGTGGTGTTATTTGATAGATCAATGAGTATGAGCTACGGAGACGCCACAGCAAGAGCGAATACCGAAATGGCTGCAATTTTGGCGAATCTGGGTGCTGCTGATGAACTTGCGCTGGTTGAATTTGGAGAGGCACCTCTTCGGGTAGTTGATTTTTCTTCGGATAGGGCTTTACTAGAAGCCAGAATTTTGGCTATTAATGAAACTAGCTATCAAGGAACTAATTATTGGCCTGCCTTTAAGTTGGCTGATCAGTTGCTTGAGGATGCCGCTCATGAAAACAAAGTTATTACTCTCATATCAGATTTTCAATCCGGGGCCTTCGCAGAAGAAGAGAACGGGTGGAGGGCAAAAGTGGGAGTCAATATTCGGTTCATTGATGTTGGAGACGAGGAAGTATCCAACTTGGCAATTATGGATATTCGTGCTCCTGATTTCGTTCTTGAGGGGGAAGAGCCAACTTCTATTTTAGCGAGGATCCGATCAACTGGAACTGTTCCAATAACTACAGGTATTGCGAGTTTCAAAATTAATGGCCAGGTGAAAGAGCGCATGCCGTTTGACTTGGAGGAAAGATCTGAAGCTGTTTTAGAATTTCAGCATGATCTTTCTGAGCCAGGTACCTTTTTTGGAGAAATTTCTTTGAGCGGAGACAAATTTCTCACGGATAACGAAAAAGAATTCAGTGTTTTGGTATCGCCTCGAATCAATGTTCTTGTGCTTAATGGAGAACCATCTAAAAATTGGTATGACGATGAGGGGCACTGGTTTGGCTTGGCCGTAGATGCTGCCGGTCAGTCTCCTTTTTCAGTTAGTGAGGTTCCCTCCGTCAACTTTGATGATTCGAACTTAGACACCGTTGATGTAGTGGGTATTTTGAATGTGGATGAGCTTGAGCCGAGTCAAATTAATTCGCTCGTGAACTTCGTCGAAAACGGTGGAGGCGTTTTCTTAGCTCTGGGTGATAGGACTTTGCTGGATAGTTTTAATGATAATTTTTCTGGTTTTCTTCCCGGAACCATTCGCTCGAGAGGTAAATTAGCTCTTGGAGATTATCGCGTGCTGGCTGATTATGATCGTCGTCATCCTATCTTCTCGAATTTAGATAGTGACTGGCCTGCAAAGTTCGACGCTTACTGGTCGCTAGATCCGAGTGAGGACGCTGAAGTCCTAATGCAGTTCGACAGTGCGGAGCCAGCGCTATTGGCAGCGAAAAGGGGTGACGGTCTAACGCTAATGTTTGCGACATCCATGGATCTCGAGTGGGGTGATTTTCCTCTTCAGAATTCATACCTTCCGTTTATTCATGAATCATTGCGATTTTTAAATGGAGCGAGTAATTTCCCCCTAAACTATGAAATCGGTGATTCAATACTTTTGCCCTCGGAATATTCTAATAGATTAACAAATGTTGACGGTACCGAGTTGGAATATGATCGAGATATACCAAGTTTTACGCCAACGAAACCTGGGACTTATTTTTTAGATGCGAACGATAAATTAAATTCTTTTTCCGTCAAGACTTCTGCTACCGAGTCTATATTTAAGCGGATTGATACTTCGGTGATCTACGATAGCGTTGTAGGGCAGGGAACTATGCCGCCTCTTGCTCGAGAAGTAAGTACGGAGCGTTTGATTGAGGAGCGAGAAAATGCTCAACAAATTTGGTGGTGGATTTTGCTTGCTTCTACCATGCTTTTCTTTGCAGAACTTTTTATAGCCAACAGGACTTATCGTTGACCTTTTAAAGCCTATGTTGCAGTTACTGAGCGAACTTTACTGAAATACTTGTTCTTAGCAAGAGATCTAAAAGCATCAGGAACTGCTAAGAGTGCCGGGGTCACGATCAGGGTTAAAACTGTTGCGAAAGACAGGCCAGAAACAATCGCGGAGGCCAAACCTACCCATTGTGAGGTGATTGGACCACCCAATTCTATTTCCGCGCCTATCAGGTCAACAGAGACATGCATCGCCAGCGGCAAAAGCCCAAATCCTGTAGTGAACGTTGTTAAGAAAACGGGTCTGAGCCTTTGAATTCCGGTTTGAACTATTACGTCCTTTAGAGACCAGTCTGTGTGCTTCTTGCGAAGGTAGTTGTATGTATCGATAAGAACGATATTGTTGTTAACGATGATTCCCGACAACGCCACAATACCAATCCCAGTAAGTATTATGCTGAAGGTTTGTCCGGTTAGTATTAGACCGAGGAGCACCCCTGAAGTAGACATGATAACGGAAGATAAAATTATGAGTGCTTGGTAGTAGCTATTGAACTGCGTTACTAACAGTATTCCCATCAAGACCATGGCGAGCGAGAACGCAGTTACGAGAAATTCTCCTGCTGCCTCTTGCTCTTCATTTGCGCCGCGGAATACAACATCAACGCCGCGTTGAGGCGGGTTTTCCCGAAGCCAAGTGCGCAGTTCTCCCACCTTTGAGTCCGCAAGGAATCCCTCGGCTGGGTTCGCTCTAACGGAAACAACGCGCGTGCCATTTACCCTTTGGATAGATGTTACTGCCGGATTTGGTACGCGTTTTACAAAGCTACTTATTGGAATAGGCCCGTTTGTTGTACTTATTCGAATAGAGTCTAATTGATCCAAGCCACGGTACTCGGCGGGATACCGAACGCGGATATCGACTTCCTCTTCGCTGTCATTTGGCCTGTAGTCACCCATGAAAACACCGTTGGTCATGAGCTGTATGGCTGTGCCTATTTCATTCATACTCGCACCCATCATCGCTGCGCGAGCTCTATCAACTTGTATTTCCCATTCAATGCCTGGTATCGGAGCGGTGTCGTCGATATCAATAAGACCTTTCATATCGTTTTCCATATGCTCTCGAATGCGGGTGGCTTCAGCAAAAAGGGGAGCTAGTTCTTCCCCTGAGAGCTGAATTTGAATCTCTTTGCCAACAGGTGGGCCTTGCTCAACAGACACAACTTCCCCTCGAGCACCAGGCAAATTCGCAATAGCGTCCCGATATAAATCTTCGACTTCAAACCCATTGATATCACGGTCCCTTCTGTCTGTAAGTTCAATAAAGATTGTGCCGATCAAATCGGGAGCCGCTTGCTGATCGCCGCCGAGGGATTGTCCAGCACCCGATTGTGTGATGATATTTTTAAAATGACCCACTTGGTCGATTCGAGTCTGAACGTCGATCATGATGTCGCGCACTTCGGCGGGAGAATGGTTGCCCCGCGCAAAAACATTAATTACAGTTTGAGCGGGTTCGACGTTTGTAAAAAACTCTACGCCGTTGCCGAACCGACCATACGCTGAGAAAATTGAGGCAAGCATAACGATACTAATTGAAAAGGTCGTGATCGGACGATTAACTGCAGCACTTAAAATGTTTTCATAGACTGCTACAATCCCAGTTGCTCTAACTCGTCCATCCGCACTTACATTCTTTGAGAAAACCGCACTAGCGGCGGTAGACTGTCCGATTAATGCACCAATAGTTGGTGCGAAAAGCAGAGCATAAAATAACGAGCCGATTAGGACAGCAAAAACTGTGACGGGTAAATAACTCATGAATTGCCCGGAGACACCGGGCCAAAACATAAGTGGTAAGAAAGCGGCTAGCGTGGTTGCGGTTGAGGCCATTATCGGCCAAAACATGCGATGCACGGCTTGGCGGTAGGCTGACATACTGTCCAGCCCCTCTGCCATCTTACGATCTGCATACTCCACCATCACAATAGCACCGTCGATGAGCATGCCGAGCCCCAACAACAAGCCAAAAATTACCATAAAGTTGTAGGTAAATCCGACTAGCGTTATCACGATAAAAGCAAAGAAAAAAGAAAACGGGACCGCTAGAGTAACGAGAAGTCCTGACCGAACCCCAACAGTTGCAATCACAACTATAAGGACTAGTATCATCGCGGTTGCCATGTTGCCTTGCAAACCCATATTCTGCTCTAAAACAAGAGGGGCCGTGTTGTTCAAATAGGAAACTTGCACAAGCGGCGGCAATGATGGTCGGGCTGTCTCAACGACAGATTCGATTTGTTCCATTACCTCGATTAGGTTCGCGCCTTTGCGTTTGTTAACGTTTAACGCAATTGCCTGTTGACCATTGGCATACGAATACCGTGTTGCGTCCTTAAAAGTTCTGCGAACATCAGCTACATCGGCTACCGTTAAAACTCCTAGTTCACTGGATGCGAGAGGAAGATTAAAGAGGTCTTCTGCCCCTTCGATTAAACCCGGCACCTTTACTGCAAAGCTGCCTCGACCAGTGTCCACTTGTCCTGCCGGAATTAAACGATTGTTGTTCAGTACTGTTTGCACCAAAACGCTATTTGGGATTCCGTAGGTCTCAAGTTTCGAAGGGTCAATTTGAGCCTCGAGGAGCTCTTCCCTGTTACCAATCATCACGGCCTCAAGAATTCCCGGTAAATTCTCAATATCCCGCTGGAGTTTCTCTGCAACGCGTAAGAGTGTCCTTTCGGGTACGCCTTCCCCTCCGATAGCTATTTGAACAACTGGAACACCTGCGGCTGAAACTTCTTGCATGATGGGTTCTTCAGTATTCGCCGGGAATCGCGCTTTTGCTCGGTTGATCGCTTCCCTTACTTCTGAAAGTGCTGTTTGTGAATCAAAATCCACATCAAATTCTGCGATGAGTGTTGCCGCGTTCTCGCTCGAAAACGATGTGTACTCTTTTATTCCATTTACTGATTTGAGCTCCAGTTCTGACGGTTTTGCTAGCAGCCGCTCGGCGTCTTCGGGAGAAATTCCCTCATGAATAATTGTTGTAACTATGATTGGGACTTGCACATCGGGATTTAGTTCGATCGGGATAGCAAGATAGGAAATAAAACCAGTGATCATTGTTGCTGCAAAGATACTGAGGGTTGTTCGTGCTCTTGAAACGGTCGCGTCGAGATAATTTTGCATTCGGTATATTTCCTTGGGCCTTAAGAGCGGTAGATTCTTGGTGTATCACCTAGTTCCTTTACAACCCCGTTGTGGTATTGACTCGTTGTCCATCAAAAACGATTTCCTGTCCGACCGTAATCAAATTGATGCTACCGGTCAGGCCGGTTACCCAAATTCGGTTCCCCAATTGTGTATTTTCATCTCCTATTATGGCGACGCTGCGGGATTTAACCTGATCATTTGAGTCAATCGTCTTAACCTCTAGCTCCCCGCTGTCGTTTAGAGTAAGAGACGAGGAGGGGATAAGATGCGCTGATACCGATTCTGTATCGACCATTATTTCGGCGGTAATTCCTTCACGCAGGCCCGTGAACCCCTCATCGATTACAACTTCGATCCGGTAGCTGCGTGAAGTTGCATCAGACGCTCTAGCTAAATAGCTTACCTTGCCGGTTAGAAGTTTTTCGTCCACAAGTTTTGCGTTAACGCTCGCTCCAACGACCAGAGAGCTTATATTCTGTTCTGGGATCATCCCGACCAGCAGCATTGGGCTGTCATCGAGTACAGAAGCGCAAATTGAGCCCCCGTTGAGTAAGTCTCCAACCTCGACGTTCCGTGTCTCTACTATGCCGGCAAATGGAGCCCGTATCTTTGTGCGAGCGAGGGCAAGTTTTGCTCGGACAACGGCAGCGGCAGCTGATTCTTTTGCAGCTTTGAGCTGCGCTACAACCACGTCAGATTGTAAGCCTCGTTCTTGGAGATCGAGCGCGGCTAAATACTCGAATTCCGCTTGCTCGCTGCGGCTTTCTGCTTCAGTGAGGTTGGCCGCGCGATCATCGATTGCAAGTTCGCAGAGTACTTCGCCCGCTTCCACGCGAGCGCCCCGAGGAATTGGCTCTTGCGCCAAACGACCTGCAGTTTCAGCACGAACCTGAACGTGCCTGGAGGCTTTTGTAACCCCCCTCACTCGGGTCTGCTTCATGTGTGTCTTTTCAGCAACTGGAAGAGTTTGTACAAGAAGGCTGTCAAGAATGTCGGTCGTAGGCTGACCAGCTTCAACGGCACTAACCGTCCTAATTTCTTCGAAGTTGTCTATGGTCTCTGTATCGCCACGTGGGACAACCATCCATACCACTACCAAAAAGAGGATTACCGTAGCTACAGTTTGCTGTTTTTTCACATGAACTCCAGTTTGTCCTTAAACAGTGAGTAAGGTACTTAAGATGTTGTACTAACGAAAAAAACCTTGTTGTGGTTCAATGAAACAATCTCGTCGGCGAGCGGGGCTAGCAAACGACAAAATAAAGCCGGCAATTTTAAAGCACAATGTATACGTTGTATACATCACGACCAGGAATACACGATAATGTTACATACGGTAACATAAGTAGGATGGCGAACAAAATGTTCCACTTAGTCTGTTTGTACCTATTATTTATGTTTTATCTGCAAGCATCATGAGGGAAGTTGAAAATGAAAGATTTACAGGGAAAGGTTGCAATCGTAACGGGCTCTAGTAGCGGTGTAGGTGCTGCGACGGCAAAACTGCTTGCATCGCAAGGTTGTCGCGTTGTAATCAACTACAATAGTAATGTAGCTGGAGCGGCCGCGACCCTTGAAGAATGCGAAAAGCTTGGAGGGGACGGGATTGTTGTCCAGGGAGATGTCTCGTTAGACTCTGACTGTATTGCAATGGCTCAAGCGGCAGAGGACTCCTGGGGGCGCATTGATATACTCGTGAACAATGCAGGGACAACGAAGTTTGTTGATCATGGAGATTTAGGCGGACTAAATGCCGGAGATTTTCAGAGAATTTATGGGGTTAATGTCCTAGGCGCTTTTCAGATGACACGAGCAGTAACTGAGTCTATGAATTCGCAAAAAGAGGGAGGCGCCGTGGTAAACGTGGCTTCGACTGCAGCACTCACTGGTATTGGAAGCAGTATCGCTTATGCGGCGTCAAAGGGAGCTTTGGTGACAATGACGTTATCCCTTGCTCGCGTTTTGGGCCCCGGGGTTCGTGTCAATGCCGTTTGCCCAGGATTTATCGAAGGGGAATGGCTTTCAGAAGGTCTTGGCCAAGAAAAATATGCAGCGTTAATGAAGGCAAACCGAGACTCGGCTCCGCTGGGTGTAACCGCCACCGCTGATACGGTTGCCGAAGCAATACTTTATTTTATAACTGGCCCAAGCGCGGTAACCGGTGAAACGCTGATCGTGGACGGTGGCAAACATTTAACACAAACACCATTAGTCCGGCGTTAGCTCATTAATTAGCTGCTGACCGGGCGTTTTTGCAGTTTACGCTGCAATGTGCGACGGTGCATTTTAAGCTCTCTAGCAGTTTTGGAGATATTGCCTTCGTTTTCATTCAAAACCTTTTGTATGTGTTCCCATTCGAGCCGTTTCACTGACATTGGCGCCACATCTATTGAATTTCTTGGCGATTCATCGGCTGATGCAAATAAGGCATTTAAGACTTCATCTGTATCTGCTGGTTTCGCGAGATAATTATCTGCCCCGAGTTTTATTGCCTCAACAGCTGTTGCAATACTGGCATACCCCGTGAGTATCAAAATTTTCATTTCGTTGTTGTTATTTCGCAATGGCGCTATGAGAGAGAGTGAATTGTGATCTCCTAAATTGAGATCGAGAATTGCGAAATCAAAGCTCGCTTCCGCGATTTTCTTTTGAGCTGTTGTCGAATCGCCGGCATAGGCTAATTCAAACCCGCGCTGTGAGAGCGTTCGACCGATCACGTTGGAAAAAACTGGGTCGTCTTCAACTAGCAGTAGACTTTTTTGTTCCATATCAACTTTCCTCACCGTCAATCAGATCGATTTTCTAACAGCGGAAGTTGTATTGTCGTCAGTGCTCCACCGTCTTTTAAGTTTTCCATCATTATAGTTCCTCCGAAACGTTGTATCGAGGCATTAGCAAGGAAGAGCCCTAAACCCATGCCCCCACCCTGCATTGTTAAAAATGGCTCTCCCATCCCCTCTAAAATTTCTGAGGGGATTCCGGGTCCGTCATCTCGGATACTCAAAGTAAGGACGGATTTCTTCTCAGAAGCGATTCTCACTGATACTTTTTTTCTCGAAGCTTTAATGGCATTTTCAATGATATTAATTAATCCGTGTTCAAGACTCGGATCAGAATTGATTTCGTGATAGTCATAAAATCTTAATTCGAAACTTAAATCAGCAAAGGGGTGTACGTTGGTTAGGTAATTTCGGACATTTTGAACAAACGAGGAGACCAAAATTTTTCCATGTTGTGACGTCTTTTCTTTGTGATAATGGTCAGTCAATTGATTAATTGAATTTTTGCAGCTGGCGACCTGATCACGAAGAATTGATATGTCTTGTTTGTTTCTGTCAGAGCCAAGCTGGTCGCTTCCCTGCTTGTCGAGTTCAGACAATAGAACACTCATCGTAGAAAGCGGTGTGCCAAGTGCATGAGCAGTTCCGGCCGCAAGGGTTCCAATCCCAATAAGTTGTTCATTTCTAATTTCAGTCTCTCTAGCTTCCGCTAAATTGCTCTCTCTTACCTTTATAGTTTCCGCCATTCTTGTTACGAACACCGTAATTAGGATAGCACTCACAACAAAAATCACCCACATGCCCTGTAAATGGACCTGAAAGTTCATTTGTCGGTTAGTCATGGGTTCGCTCATTTCATTACCTGGAGTTAAATCCAAAAGAAGGAAAGCAGTGTAGAAAGTTATGCAAAAAACAGAAAAACTATACACGTACATTTTTGGTAGTAAAGTCGCGCTTACCGCTAGCAGGACTAGAAGATAAGAAATCAGCGGGTTACTGAAACCGCCCTCATACGCTACAACGATGACCAAAAAGCCTGCATCTATGAGCAAATGAAAAAGTAATTCGTTATGCGTAATTGGCCAATTTCTATCTAATCGCCATGCAAGAATAAATACAACTGAGAAAACCATCCCAAGTAACAGAAACACGATCAACGGAAAGGGAATATTGGTCGGCGAGGCGCCAGAGAATAGGGCTAGACTGAGGAAAGAGGCAAAAATCATGAAAAGCCGTAAAAACATCAGACGGGTCAAACCAAGTCCCGCTGACCTCTTGCGAACGCCTCTTTCGTCGGACGCGCTCTTACTATTATTAACGTTTACTGAAAGCATTGATTTATTCTACCTAAAACTCAGTTAGATGAAAGCCAATGTGCTATGCAAAATCTGAAGGTAAGGGTATATTGACCTTTATAGATATCAAAAGAAGTTATCGAACGAGGATAGTGGTAAATCATCCGTTAATTAATATTTTGTAAAGCCTAAGCTTTCTGTGAGTCATCGCTTTGGAACTAGTGCGTAACCCGTCTGCAAAATTAGTGACCATCTCTGAAATTATTCGAAGTTTAGGAGAGGGTGACATCTCGATGCATTATGGTTTGATAAGTGCATCCTCAGAAAAAAGCTCGACCACGTCTTTGCTTCGAGCTATACGCGAAGGACAGGCTTTATTTCTTGAACATCTGGAAAGCAACATCATCTCACTTTTTGAAGGATCTAATTTAAGGGTTTTGTTAATAGGTCCGAGTCTCGGTCCATTAGCCGAACAATTTAAAAATGGTACGATTTCTTGTTGTTGGGACTCCCTCGGAAACCCGCATAAGTTTCCACTCGAAAAAGCGCCAAGTTATAAAATGGTATCGGCCAGCGATTTGGTCAAAGAAAAATCGGTATCGTATTTTGATTGCATTTTAATTGAGGGGACATGGAAACGTTATGATCAATTGTCACTAATAAATATGAGTCGAACGTTACTACGAGAGAACGGCACACTGATTATGTTTGGAGAGACAATTGGTGACGACTCGTTTAGGGTGCGCACGGATTTAGCCAATCAAAAATCGTTGTTTGCACTTGCGGAGCGTGTTGGATTTCAATTAAAAAAAAATCATGATTTTTCGAAACAGGCGCGAAACACACTTGTTGCCCTTGAAAAGTTTTTGCAAGAGACAGAGGGATCTAACGATGGCTCATCTGATGAGCAACAAACCTTAAAGCATCACTTCAGAACAATAAGGCAAGATTTCGAGTGTAATCGAAGGTTGTTTGGAGTCTATGCATTTAATTCAGGGAAAAAATTTTTAAAGTCGCACGCTGAAATTGAGTTTGGTTCTGGTGGAAGTTTTGAACCGGATGACCTCTCCTCTCTATTCGAGGACAGTTTTTCGGAGCCTTTTGACAATGCTCTTTGGGCTTGGAAGTATTCCTATACTGACTCAAGGTGTATTGTGGCGCGAGATATCGCTAGCGGTAGAATTGTTGCCCATTATGGCGGTGTTCCAAGGAACATTTCTTATTTTGGTGCGACAGAATTAGCAATTCAGCCGTGCGATGTAATGGTGCAGCCGGAGGTTCGCTTAAATTACGGGAAAGATAGTTTATATTTTAAAGTGGCCTCAACTTTCTTGGAGAGAGAAATTGGGTTTAGTGCAAAGCATTTGTTAGGTTTCGGGTTTCCAAATCTCAAGACAATGCATTTATCCACGCGATTAGGACTTTACGAGGCGACCGATGAGTTTATAGAGCTCTCTTACAATTGCAGTGAATCTCCAGACGAAAGTTTATATTCTTCTTTTTTGAGTCCCACAATGGATTTAACGCAGTTTGAGATCGACGCGTTATGGGTGTCGATGCGGGAAGATTTTTCTTCGTCAATCA
>Ga0228639_1000081_pt1 | contig 38181 bp, 34 predicted proteins | sample 50DmetaG_FD_190532 | JGI IMG/M metagenome (GOLD analysis project Ga0228639, IMG submission 190532) | Seawater microbial communities from Monterey Bay, California, United States - 50D | ecosystem: Environmental > Aquatic > Marine > Coastal | place: USA: California | collected 2016-10-18
TGAAGTCGAAGAGGACAAGGCTGTAGTAGTTGAAGAGGATAAAGCAGCTGAAGTCGAAGAGGACAAGGCTGTAGTAGTTGAAGAGGATAAAGCAGCTGAAGTCGAAGAGGACAAGGCTGTAGTAGTTGAAGAGGATAAAGCAGCTGAAGTCGAAGAGGACAAGGCTGTAGTAGTTAAAGAGGACAATGCTGCTGAAGTTGAAGAGGACAAGGCTGTAGTAGTTAAAGAGGACAATGCTGCTGAAGTTGAAGAGGACAAGGCTGTAGTAGTTAAAGAGGACAATGCTGCTGAAGTTGAAGAGGATAAGATTGTCGAAGTAGAAGACTTAAATGAGAACAATCCAAAATTTGATTTAGTAAGAGTTGAAGAAGACGGATCTGCCATAATTGCAGGTTCTGCAAAACCCAATAGCGAAGTAAGGTTGTTGGTGGATGGAAAAGAGCTTGAAGTTGTTGAAGCAGATGGTTCAGGTACTTTTGCAATATTAACAACAATTCCAACGGGTGAGAAACCTTTAGAGCTGCAATTAGAAGATGCTAATGACAATAGTGTGAGATCAAAAGATACTGTATTAGTAATTCCAAATAAAGAGACAGAAAATAAAAGCCCAAAAATTGTTATTGCTGAAACGAGTGGTGAAATTATTGTTCAAGACCAAAATGAATTAGCTCCAGAAATACAGTCTCTTTCATTAGATACAATTAATTACGCTGAGAGTGGTGACGTAATCCTTGCTGGCAGAGCTGCATCTGAACAAACAGTTCGGATTTATGTAGATAACAAACCTGTTGTTTTAGGTGAAGTTACTAATGGTAAATGGAACTTTGAGATCCCTAATATTGAAGAAGGTATTTATACATTAAGAGTAGATGCAATAAATGAACAAGGTGAAGTTGTAGATCGAGTTGAAAGCCCCTTCCAGCGTGTAATACTGGAAATGGAACGTGGCCAAGCTACAATTCAACCTGGATTTACACTGTGGAAGCTTGCAGAATTGAAGTATGGCTTTGGCATGCGATATGTACAAATATTTGAAGCAAATCGAGACTCTATTAAAGATCCGGATTTAATTTATCCAGGTCAAGTGTTCCAAATACCTGAAAAATAATATTCACAAAGTTTAGTTTGAATTAACTAGTCAAGTTTGAAGCATAATACTATATTAAGACTTCAACGGAGATTAATTACATTGAGACCCACTACTTCATCAGCAAATTTGAAAAGCGGACAAGCAATGAACGTGATCAAATCTGTTTTACCATATTTATGGCCAAAATCGCGAAAAGATATCCAATTTAGAGTTGTTCTTGCAATGCTGGCATTAGTACTTGGTGAAATACTAGGATTACTGGCACCATACTTTTATGGAGTATCTGTTGATGCCCTTGCTCCGGGAGCGGATGAAGATCAAACTATATTTATGTTGACTGCAGGTGCACTCGGTATGGTTGTTGCTTATGGTGTTATGCGCATTTTGTCAGTTGGATTTAGCCAACTTAGAGACGTGATATTTGCACAAGTAGGTCAACGTGCTCTACGCCAACTAGCTTTAGAGACATTTAGGCATATGCATCGATTATCTCTCAGGTATCACATTACACGCAAGACTGGTGGATTAAGTAGAGTAATGGAGCGTGGTGTTAAGGGGGTCGAGTTTTTATTAAGGTTTATGCTTTTCTCAATTGGGCCACTAATTCTTAAATTGTTAATTGTTGCAGGTATTTTTTATCTAGAGTTTGGTTTTATCTATATGGCAATCGTTTTGATTACGATTGTCTTATATATTTGGTTTACTTTTTCCGTCACAGAGTGGCGAGTGAAAGTACGTAAAGAAATGAATGATAAAGATACTGATGCTAATCAAAAAGCTATTGATAGTTTATTGAATTTTGAAACAGTAAAATACTTTGGCGCTGAAGAAAGAGAAGCGCTAAGATACGATGAAAGTATGCGAGGTTATGAAGCTGCTGCATTGAAGACCAGTTATTCATTAGCATTTTTAAATTTTGGGCAAACACTCCTTATTACTGGGGGATTAATTACAGTAATGATATTGGCTGCTATGGCTGTTCAAAGGGGAGAATTGAGTGTTGGCGATTTTGTTATGGCGAATGCCTATATGATTCAAATAACAATGCCTTTGGGATTTCTGGGAACAGTATATCGTGAAATTCGACAAGCATTAGTTGATATGGGCGAAATGTTTGATCTTCTTGGCCAACCTCAAGAAGTAACTGACGTGGCAAATGCCGAAGATTTAAATATAAAAGGTGGTCAAATTGAATTTGATAACGTTACATTTGGCTATGACTCAGAAAGAATTATACTATCCAAATTATCTTTGAAAATAAAAAAAGGTGAAACTGTTGCAATTGTTGGCCCATCTGGTTCAGGTAAGTCAACTATTGGTCGTCTTCTTTTTAGATTTTATGATGTAAATAATGGTAGCGTTAAGATTGATGGGCAAGATATTAGGGATGTAACCCAAGCATCAGTTCACAATTCTATTGGAATTGTTCCTCAAGATACTGTTCTATTCAATGATACAATTGGATATAATATTGCTTACGGTAGCAAAAATGCATCCAATGATGATATTGTAGAAGCTGCTAAGTCAGCAAAAATTCATGATTTTATAATCAGTTTGACTGATGGATATAATACAACGGTCGGCGAAAGAGGATTGAAGCTATCTGGAGGTGAAAAGCAAAGAGTAGGAATTGCTCGTACATTGTTGAAAAATCCACCAATATTAGTTTTAGACGAAGCAACCTCGGCTTTGGATACTGAAACAGAAAGAAATATCCAAGAAAGTTTAAGAGGTTTAGGGTCTGGCAGATCTGTAATTACAATAGCTCACAGACTTTCGACTGTAGTAGATGCTGATCAGATTTTTGTTTTAGAAAAAGGCGTTATTGTTGAAAAAGGTACACATGATGAATTGTTAAACCTAAATGGTCGTTACACAAAAATGTGGCATACTCAGGAATCAGAGGCAGAACTGGCTATGTAAAATCCAGTTCTGCCTGAAAATTAACTTTGTTTAATAGTAATGGTTTGAAGCTTAAATACTTTTGATAATCCTGCATATGCTCCTTTACTGACCCAAATTCTTAACGCTAATAATGAAGGTGTTAGAACAAGGGTTAGAAGAGTCGCGATACCAAGGCCAAATACTACAGCTGTTGCCAATTGCTTCCACCATAAAGCTGTTGGCTGATCAATAAAATAGCCACCATTTATAAAATCTATTGATATACCAAGCATCATAGGAGTTAAACCAGCCATAGTTGTTATGGTTGTTAAAAGAACAGGGCGAATTCTAGCCTGTGCTGTTTTTGAAATTGCTTCAAGTGCTGTCATTTTCTTGGAGTATTCTTGATAAGTATCAATTAAAACAATATTATTATTAACAACAATTCCTGCTAGTGCCACTATTCCTGTTCCTGTCATAATGACGCTAAAAGCTTGGTTCATAACAAGCATACCAATTAAAACTCCTGCAGTTGAAAGAACGACTGCAATTAAAACAAGAACTGAATTATAAAATGAGTTAAATTGGGCTAATAAAATTACAAACATCAAACCGAGAGCGCCAAGGAAAGCTTTTCCAAGAAAAGCTGAACTTTCAGCTTGATCTTCTTGATCACCTTTCCATTCCCATTCAATTCCATTTGGCAAGCGCTGTTCTTCTTCCAGCCATTTTGTAATTTCGGCAATCTTTTCTGCAGCATTAACTCCCTGAGCTACATCAGCTTTTATATCAAAATATCTCTTGCTATCAGCTCGATCAATTTGACCAAGTTTTTCAACAGGCTTTAGCGTAATGAAGTTTGAAATTGGCACAAGACCTGAGTTAGTTCTTACACGTAATGTCTCTAAGGTTGATAGCAACCTATCTTTTTTAGGAAGACGAACACGAATATCAATATCCTCGTCAGACGTATCTACAGTCATGTCACCAAGTTTTAAGCCACGGGTAACGAGTTGGACCATAGCGCCAACTTGCGCAACGTCAGCTTTATATCGACCTGCCTTTTCAACATCGACGTCTACTTGCCAATCTATCCCAGGAAGAGGCCTTGTATCTTCAATTTTAACTGGACCATCAATTGATTCATAATGATTGCGGATGATACCCGCCGCCATTTTCAGGTCATCAAAATTTGATCCCTTCACTCTAAGAGTTAGTGGTTTGCCTGATGCAGGTCCCTGAGCAAGTTCTAATATTTCAACTTGAACACCAGGAACATCCGCTATTCTTTCCTCAACTGCTTTGAGTATGTCAAAACCAGAAGGAGAGCCTTGTCGTGCTTCCCAAGGTGTAGTTTCTATTTGAATTTGTCCTATGGTATCAAGTGGAGCTGTTGCACCACCTGTATTATTATCCAATCCTCCATCACCTGCAAATGCAAACGCACTTTGAATACCATCAATATCTTTAATTAAACCTTCTACGTTTTCTACTAAAATATCTTTTTCATCTAGGGATAAATTGCCCCTTGCGCGAACATAAACGATTGCATTCTCAGGTTCAGTGGTAACAAAAAATTCAACTCCATTATTATTTTTGCCAAAAACAGAGAAAATTGTGATCAATAAAAATATTGTAAGTCCTACCATTACAGCTGGCATGTACCATTTATTAACTATGAAATTAATAAAACGAGCATATAAATTTTGTTTTGATGATTTAGTATTATCAGATGTTGATTTTAAAGAACTTGTTGTTGCGGATGTAGCCATACATCCAATGAAGAATAATACTGCTCCAACAATCGCAATGCCATTTACGAGTTGTATCACACCCATAAAAATAATAGCAATTGACAAAAGTACTAATAACAAACGCACTATTAGTTTAGAGTTATTTCTCAATTTATCAGATATGTTTTCTAAAGTCCGTGTTAATCTTCCTGCTACTCCACCGATTACAGGCAGGTAAATAAGTGCAACAAGTAAAGACGCAGATAATACATATATTAGTGTAATTGGTAACATTCTCATGAATTCGCCAGGTACACCTGGCCAAAATAACATTGGTAAAAATGCACATAATGTAGTTGCTGTTGAGGAAACTATTGGCCAAAACATTCTTTTTGCAGCTGAACCATATGCTTCCATTGGGCCAGTACCTTCAGCAATTCGCTTATCAGCGTATTCAACTACAACTATTGCTCCGTCAACTAACATTCCTACAGCCAATATGAGACCAAACATTACCATATTAGAGATTGTTATTCCGGATATACCCATAAGAGCAAAAGCTAGAAGAAAAGAGGTGGGAATAGCAAATCCAACAAGCAAAGCTGATCTAATTCCCAGTGCTGCTAAAACAACAATCATAACTAACGCAATTGCAGTTAAAACTGAACCTTCAAGTTGGCTAACCATATCAGAAACTTGTCTCGATTGATCAGATGAATAATCTATTGTGATGGCGTCTCTAAGTTCTGGTTCCCATTCGGATACAATTTGTTCTACTTTTTCTTTTACTAAACTAACCGTGCTAATTAAATTTACACCCTTTCGTTTAATTATCTGCAAAGTAACGGTTGTCTCACCATTAAATCTTGCGGTGCCAATTCGATCTTCAAATGTAAGCCTAATATCTGCCAGATCTTCAAGAGTGATTACTCTATTTCCATTAACTTTTACTGGTAGATTATAAACATCCTTGGGTTCGTTAAATGATGAAGGTATTTTAATAGCAAATGCACCTGCTTCATTTTCTATCTCACCCGCTGCTATCAAAAGGTTGTTATTGGTTACAACATTTATCAACTCTCCAGCAGTAACATTATATGCTTCTAATTTTAATGGATCGATCAAAACTTCTAACATTTCGTCACGCTGACCAGCTAATCCAACTTCTAGAACCTCCGTCATAGACTCAATTCTATCCTGAAGATTTTTTGCTACCCTAGTCATTGTTCTTTCGGGCAACTGACCAGACATTGAAACAACTAATATTGGAAATCTTGAAAAATTAATTTCATTTATTGAGTATTGATCAGCACCATCTGGGAATTCCGCTTGAGCTTGATTAGCTTTGTCACGTACATCAGCTATTGTAGCTGATTTATTCCATCCAAATTCAAATTCAAGCGCGACACCACCATATCCTTCTGAGGCTGTTGAGGACATGGTTTTCAAGCCATTTATGTCACGAAGCTTGTTTTCCAGTGGTTTTACAATTAATTTTTCACTGTCTTCAGCAGATATTCCCGGAAAAGGCACTGAAACAAATAACGCAGGTATATCAATATCTGGCTCACCCTCTTTTGGTAGGCCTGTATAAGCTAAAATACCTGCAGCTAGAGACATTGCCACAAATACTAAAATCATTCGAGCTCTATCTGTCGCCCAGTCAATCATACCAGTCATTATTCTGAAACCTTATAAGAAACTTTAATATTTGAATTATCTGTTACGTATTCTTGCCCAACAACGATTACTTCTGCTGAATTAGGAAGACCTGTAACCCAAATACCTTCTTCTGCGTCCCTTATAATTTTTATTGGAATAAATTTAGCTTTATTATTTATGGCAACTCTCACGCCAAGCTCTCCAGCACTATTTAATGTAAGTGATGATTGTGGAAGTAAATGACCTTTTACACCAGCAAGTGATATGTATATGTCGGCTGTAGACCCTTCCCGAATTTCATAACCGTCATTAGAAACAGTTGTTTCAACAAGAAAAGTACGTGTAGTAGGATCTGCTGACCTTGAAATAAAGCTTACAGTCCCAGATACATTATTGCCACTAATTAAACGCGCTCCTGCAGTTGTTCCGACTTCAATTTTGGATACTTGAGTTTCTGTGGCGTAACCGATAAGTTTAATTGGGTTTAGTGCTAATAAAGTTCCACACGGAGCTCCAGTTTGCATGAAATCACCATATTCTGCAGTATCAGATTCTAACAAACCATCGAATGGTGCAATAATCTTTGTATTATTTAGATCAGTCGTGGCTCGGTTTATCCTTGCTTCAACATTTGCTACAGCTTGACGCTTACTTAGTGATTGTGTTTCTGCACTAGATGCTGAAAGTTCAGCTGCTTCAACTGCAGCTTCAGTGCCAACACCACGCTTTAGTAAAGATCTCTGGCGCTCCGCAGCTTGAACACGCAATTCATATTGGTGAATGGAGGCGTCTAATTCATCTAATGAAAGAGCTAAGGCTTCTTTAGCTTCTGCGAGTACATCTGATTTTGTACCTACTTCAAGTTCACAAAGTAATTCACCATTTTTTACAAATGTACCTTTGCGTATTGGCTGAGAAATAACTGAACCTGAAGTTTCTGCTTTTACTTGAACGGATTTAAATGCTTCTGTTTGCCCACGTAAAAGAATTCCATTTGTCACTTCTTGTTCATTTGATTTTTGAACTAAGACTGACACAGCTTTCAGATTTTTAGTATTTTCAACATTTATTTCAGGAGTTGTTGTTACAATTTCATCTGTAATAGTATTTGGATTATTTAGTGACGCATTAAGATCATTCCTAAATATAAAACCTGCTATGCCTACGCAAACTATGATTGCTATAATTATTGATGAAATACGCATAATAAACTCCGATATTAGTAGTCAATTTATTGAAATAAATAATAAATCTAGATTCTTGCACTCTTTACGCTTTAATTACATTTCTTACAACTAGAGCTAGAAGTTGAATTTACTAGCTTAAATGAAAATTTATTATAATGGCTTATCACTATTCAGTCTCGTAATTCTATAAATAATGTTTTAATGAATAAGACTAGAGAATGTGCATAGGAATATATCATAATGTCTACAATTTCAAAAAAGATAGGTGTAGTAGAGAATGGACGCTCAATTGATAAGCTGAATGAGCGTAAAGTCATGACAGTTCCTAATTTTCGAGCCCAAAAAGGAAGCGCACCACTTGTTTGTTTGACAGCTTACACAGCTCATGTCGCGCATTTAGTTGATGCTGAGGCTGATATGATTTTAGTAGGTGATAGCTTAGGAATGGTTATCCACGGTATGCCAAACACTTTAGGTGTAACAATTGAGCATATGATTATGCATGGACAAGCAGTTGTTCGAGGAGCAAAAAAAGCATTAGTAGTAGTTGATATGCCTTTTGGAAGTTATGAAGAAAGCCCAGAAGTAGCTTTTCGTAATGCAAGTAGAATCATAAAAGAAACAGGATGTACTGCAGTAAAGTTAGAGGGTGGACAAGAAATGGCTTCAACAATACAGCATTTAGCTGCACGTGGAATACCCGTTATGGCGCATATAGGATTAATGCCTCAACAAATGAATACAACTGGAGGTTTTAAAGCCGTTCGAGATGAAGATTCCTGGCAAGCGGTAATGTTAGATGCAAAAGCTGTTGAATCTGCTGGAGCATTTTCTGTTGTTGTAGAAGGCGTTGCGGAAGAGTTAGCGCAAAAGATAACAAATACTATTGAAATACCCACTATTGGAATAGGTGCATCTGCACACTGTGATGGCCAGATTTTAGTATTTGAAGATATGATTGGATTGTTTCCGCGCGTGCCAACTTTTGTCAAAAGATATGGAAATATGGAAGAAATGATGATTGATGCAATTCAAAGATATTCAACTGAAGTGCGTGAGCGTAGTTTTCCAGCTGATGAACACACGTATAAACCAAAAAAATCCTGAACTGACTGGCATTGATGCTACATTCAGTTTAAATGGAAAATAACAATAGTATTTGGAGGCTCTCAAGTGAGTAACACAGACGGTTTTATCGAAGAAGTATCAGAAGAAGTACGCAAGGATAAATTATTTGCATTATATAAAAAATATGGCTGGATACCTGTAGTAATAATTTGCAGTTTAGTTGGTGGCGCCGGATTTTTAGAATATCAAAAATCTGCAAAAGCAAGTGCAGCATCTGCTAGAGGTGATGCTTTGATTGCAGCACTTAACCAAGATGATGCAAGTTTACGAGCTTCAGAGCTTGCATCGATAGCTGAAAATGGGGGAGCAGAAGCTCCAATTGCGAAATTACATCGTGCTGGGGTGCTATTGGAGCAAAATGATGAAGATGGAGCTTTGTTGATTTACGATTCAATGAGCTCTGGAGTTGATATTTATGCGCAAGTTGCAACACTAAAAGCAATCATGCTTCGTGGAAATAAAATGGAAGATAAAGCTAGACTAGATGCTCTTGATGCTATCGCAACCCCAGGCAATGCTTTTAGAGTTATTGCAATGGAACAAAAAGCAATTGCTCATATAGACATGGGTAACAATGATAAAGCGATTGAAATATTTACTACATTGATTGAAGAGGCTGATGTTTCACAAGCTTTAATTGCTAGAAGTAAACAAATGATTTTAGCGCTTGGGGGTAAATTAACTAATTAAGTTATTTTGTATTTTTAAATCTAAAAATATACATATAACCTAAACCCTATATTATGCTTGAGGATTAAATGTCATGTTAAGTAAAATCAAAGCGTTAACTCTTTTAGGTTTACTATTTTTAACTGGATGCGGTGAAAAAGAAGATATTGTTCCAGGTGTTAGATTAGATCTGAGGTCATCAATTGATGCGCCAGTATTAGCCAGTAAAAACTTAACTCTTTCAAAAGTTAAAATAAATAAAAACTGGACGCATCGAAACGGTAGCCAAAGTCATTATATCGAGCATCCTGCTTTATCTGGTTTACCTGTTGAAATCTGGTCAGAAAAAATAGGTGTTGGAAATAAGAAACGTCAAAGACTTTCTGCAGATCCAATTATTGCGAAAAACCGTATCTTTACCTTGGACTCAAATTTTGGTGTTACTGCATTTGATACAAAAGGCAGTAAAGTATGGACTGCTGATTTGACTTCTACAAAAAGCCCAAAAGATAAAATTTCTGGGGGTGGTCTTGCCTATTCAAATGATAGATTAGCAGTATCAACTGGAGCAGGAGAAGTAGTCTTATTGGATGCAATGACAGGAAACATTTTGTGGAGACATGATGTTCAGGGTTCGATTTCAGCTCCTCCAACATATTCTAATGGAATGATTGTTGTTATGACTGGTGGGAGTCAAGCTATAGCGCTAAACGCACAAAATGGACGAGTTGTTTGGACACAAGAATCAAACACCACTGGTGCGGGTATCTTAGGCGCTGGAACCCCCGCTATAAGTGGGAATCTGGTAGTTCTTCCATTTACTTCTGGAGAAGTACTTGCTGTTTCTTTAGACAGCGGGCTTCAATCATGGAGCCAAGTCATAAATGGCAAGCGTGTTGGGTCTGCAAACGGATATGTAAAAGCAGTTTCGGGTGACCCAGTGATTGTTGGAAAAACAGTTTACGCTGGAACCAATTCTGGTCGATTAGCTGCAATAGATATTAAATCTGGAATGAGGATATGGACGAAAAAAGAAGGTGCAATTGGCCCAGTCTGGATATCAAATAATGCTCTGTTTGTTTTAACTGACCAGCAAAAATTAAAGCGATTAGATAGTAAAAATGGTGCTGAAGTTTGGACTTATGATTTGCCAATTTATAAAAACCCAAAAAGATCTACTGGAAAATTTGGTCATTTCAGCCCTGTTTTAGCAGGTAATAAGCTATATGTTGCTGGAACTGATAAAAAAATACGTGTATTTGATCCAAAGACTGGTGAATTGCTGAATTTAATTCCTCTACGAGGCGGCGCGGCTTCACAATTGGCAATAGCAAATGAGCGGATGTATATTCTATCTCGTGCGGGCAAACTCATAGCTTTCCAATAGGGATTTTATTGGTTAAAGGCACACATAGGTAGTAATGTATTTAAATAATTTGATTACATTTTCATAAAAGGCCAAAAAAATGACTTTTACCGTCGCACTTGTAGGACGACCAAATGTAGGAAAATCTACACTTTTTAATCGTCTAGTTGGCAGACGACTGGCTTTGGTGGATGACCAGCCTGGTGTTACACGCGATTTACGTGAAGGTGATGCTAAAATTGGACCTGTAAAGTTTACGGCCATTGATACTGCAGGATTAGAAGAAGCCACGGATGAAAGCCTTCAGGGTAGGATGCGTATGTTAACAGAACGGGCTGTTGATATGGCAGATGTTTGCATTTTCATGATGGATGCAAGAGCGGGTGTTCTGCCAGCAGATAGAGTATTTGCAGAGATTTTAAGAAAGAAATCTGCAAAGGTTATTTTAGTTGCAAATAAAGCTGAAGGAAATGCAGGAGAAGTAGGTTTTTTTGATGCATTTAGCCTTGGTTTAGGGGAACCTGTTCGTCTTTCGGGTGAGCATGGAGAGGGAATGATTGATCTTCAACATGTGCTTATGCCCATAGCAAAAGAATTTGATGAAGATAAAGACATTTTAGAGCCTGAAATTGATATTGATATAGAAGATTTAGATGATGATGATACTGGATTAGAGATCACGTATTCTTCTGATAGACCATTGCAAATTTCGATTATAGGCAGACCAAATGCCGGTAAATCTACTCTGATTAACCAAATTTTAGGTCATGAGAGAATGTTAACGGGACCAGAAGCCGGAATTACCAGGGATAGTATTTCTATAAATCATGATTGGGCTGATGTGCCTATGCGATTATGGGATACAGCTGGCATAAGAAAAAAAGCAAAAGTTCAAGAAAAACTTGAAAAACTTTCAGTCTCGGATGGATTGCGAGCTGTAAAGTTTTCAGAAGTTGTTGTTGTTCTTTTAGATGCAGCTATTCCTTTTGAACAACAAGATTTACGTATTGCTGATTTAGCTGAACGTGAAGGTCGTGCAGTTGTTGTCGCTGTAAATAAATGGGATCTAGAAAATGAAAAACAAGAAAAATTAAAAGATATTCGTGAAAAGTTTACCCGCTTATTGCCCCAATTGAGAGGTGCACCACTAGTAACAATTTCAGCAAAAACAGGTCGAGGTCTAGATAGGTTACATTCTGCAATTTTAAGTGCTCATAAAGTTTGGAATAAGCGCTTATCAACATCTCAATGTAACCGTTGGTTGATGGATATGACAGATGCGCATCCACCACCTGCGCCTGGTGGGCGCCGCATTAGATTACGCTATATGACTCAGGTTAAAGCCCGACCACCAAGCTTTGTAGTTATGTGTAGCCACCCCGAGCTATTGCCAACCAGTTATAATAGATATCTTGTAAATGGTTTAAGGGAAGACTTTAGTATGCCTGGAACGCCAATAAGAATATTTATGCGCTCTCAATCGGATAAAAATCCATACGCTGATAAAAAAGAAAAGAAAGTAACAAAATTAAACAAACACCAAGAAGGTCGTTATGTTAAGGCTCTCGGTAGAGGGGCAAGAAAAAGTAGATAACTTTGCTTTTCTTTAAATTTTATAAATAACTTTTTACCTAGAAATCTTGATCTTGATTGTTAGATTGCCAAGGCTTTACTAGATTTCCAAAACGTGTGAATTGGCCCTCAAACGAGAGATCAACAGTCCCAATTGGTCCATGACGTTGCTTGCCTATAATTATTTCAGCTTTACCATGTAAAGCTTCCATTTCTTCCTGCCACAACATCATTTTTTCTGCCTCATGATCGCCTGGCTTTTCACGTTCTTTGTAGTATTCTTCTCTATAAACAAACATTACAACATCTGCATCTTGTTCAATTGATCCAGATTCACGTAAATCTGATAATTGAGGCCTCTTATCCTCTCTGGACTCCACTGCACGAGATAATTGCGAAAGTGCTATAACCGGAATGTCTAATTCTTTTGCAATAGCTTTCATGCCTTGAGTAATCTCTGAGACTTCATTTACTCGACTATCTTTGGCAGATGCTGGACGTACAAGCTGAAGGTAGTCAATTATTAATACATCTAGGCCATGGGTTCGCTTTAATCTTCTTGCTCGAGCAGCTAACTGACTAATTGGCAGTGCTGGTGTATCATCAATGTATAAAGGACAATTTTCTAATTGTTTTGCTGCTTCAACAAAGCGGCGAAATTCAGTCTCAGTCATATCACCTGATCTTATTTGTGTTGACGGAACTTCAGAAGCTTCAGATAAAATTCTACCTGCAAGTTGTTCTGCAGACATTTCAAGTGAATAAAATCCTACAACACCACCTTCAACTGCACCTTCGGTACCATCATGTCGTTGTCCTTTTTTAAAAGATTTGGCTATATTGAAGGCTATGTTGGTTGCCAAAGATGTCTTACCCATTGATGGACGTCCAGCCAGAATAAGTAAATCAGAAGGGTGAAGACCTCCCAGTTTTTTATCCATATCTGTTAATCCAGTTGATATGCCAGCCATTCCTCCATCACGTTGATATGCTTGATTGGCCATGTTAACCGCGTCAGTGACTGCTTTTAGAAATGATTGAAATCCACTATCAACTTGGCCTTGTTCTGAAAGTGCATAAAGTTTTTGTTCTGCTTCAACAATTTGTTCAGCAGGTTCGGATGAAATATCGATTAATCTAGCTTTATCAGCAATGTCTTCTCCTATAGCCATCAGATCACGTCTAATAGCCATATCATAAATCATTTGCGCATAATCGCGTGCAGCGAAGACTGATACTGAAGCGCCAGCTAAGCGGGCTAAGTAAGATGGCCCACCCAATTCATTTAATCCGTCATCATCTTCAAAAAATGCCTTAATTGTAACAGGAGAAGCCAATGCATTTTTTTGTATTCGATTTGCAATTGTTTCAAAGATGCGTGCATGTACCGGATCGAAGAAGTGTATATCTTTCACAATAGAAGCAATTTTATCATATACATCATTATTTACTAAGAGAGCACCTAAGAGAGCCTGTTCTGCTTCAATATTATGAGGTTGTAAATTTGATTCTACTTCTTCAGGGGCTTGTGAATTGCCTAAAGGACTAATCTCATTCATTAATTCACCCGCTTATCTAAATAATAAAATTTTTGTTATTAATTATTATGACACAGATGATTTTAATATTCTATCTGGATATCCTGTGGATAAGTATGTTTTTTAAAATAAGATTATTAAACTTAGTAAATGAAATTAAGTTTTTTTGACTTTCCAAAATATTTCTTGCCCCGGGTTAAATACCGTAACAGGACCATCATTTGTGTGTATTTTTTCAGGAAATTGCACAGGTTCATCAGATTTTTCTAGAACGATTGTTCCATTGTTTGGTTTTAGGCCATAATGTTTTGGCCCATTAAGCGATGTAAATTTTTCTAAATTTCCTAATGCATCGTCTTCATCAAATACATGAGCTAATAAAGACATTGTATTTGTGGCGGTGAAACATCCAGCACAGCCACACCCTGTCTCTTTATTTGGATCTGTATGGGGTGCACTGTCTGTACCTAAAAAGAAACGCTTATCTCCAGAGGTTGCAGCGTTTCGAACTGCTAATCTATGCTCCTCTCGCTTTGCGACAGGTAGGCAATAATAATGAGGCTTAATACCACCAACTAATAAATGATTTCTATTTATAATTAGATGATGAGTTGTGATTGATGCTGCATGATTTTTTGATTGGCTTTTCACATAATCTACACCATTTTTGGTCGTGATATGCTCAGATGTAGTTTTCAATTCAGGTAAACTTATGCGTAATGGATTTAAAACTCTATCAATAAAGACTGCTTCTCGATCAAAGATATCAACATCAGGATCTGTTACTTCACCATGAATACAAAGTGTGAGGCCAATTTCTGCCATTTTTTCTAAAACAGGCATAACATTCTTTATGTTAGTCACCCCGCTATCTGAATTTGTTGTTGCACCTGCTGGATAATATTTTACTGCGCTAATTAATCCATCTGAAAAAGCTAACGCAACATCATTTGGATCAGTTTTATCAGTTAAATATAGAGTCATTAATGGTTTGAAATCAGTTCCATGAGGGCAAGCCGCCAAAATTCTTTCACGATATCTTTTTGCATCATTTGAAGTAATTACAGGTGGAACAAGATTTGGCATTATAATAGCGCGCCCAAAATGTCTTGTTGTTTCAGGTAATATACCTTTTAACATATCTCCATCTCTCAGATGCAGATGCCAATCGTCAGGACGGGTGATTTTAAGTGTATTATACATTTTTTTTGAATAACTGTTTTTTTAATTCTTTTCTAGCGTTGAATCTATCTAGACGTTGTTAATTTTCATGTTTATATTTAAATAATTCTCAGGGCGGGGCGTAATTCCCCACCGGCGGTAATAGCCCGCGAGCGCTCTTATTATAAGAGGTCAGCAGAGTTAGGTGAAATTCCTACGCCGACAGTTATAGTCTGGATGGTAGAGAAGGGGGGTGGATTAATTCTTCACCTCTAACGCTCTGGGGCTTTGTCTAAGAAGAGGAGACCCATAATGACAAGACCCCTTAAAATTGCGATTGTAAAAGCACGTTGGCATGCTGATATCGTTGATCAGATTCAAGTAGGATTTGAAAATGAAATGCATAACAAGAGTCGTAAATATGATTTAAAAGAAGTTCATGTTCCAGGGGCTCTTGAAATGCCTATTGTAGCAAAAAAATTAGCAGAGACTGGTAATTATGATGGTATTATTTGCGCAGCTTTAGTTGTTAATGGTGGTATCTACCGTCATGAATTTGTAGCCCAAGCGGTACTAGATGGAATTGTTAGAGCGGGAATGGACACAGGTGTTCCAGTATATTCTGTGTCTTTGACGCCCCATGAATTTCAAGAAACTCCAGAACATATCGAATTCTATACTAAGCATTTTTCAAAAAAAGGTTCTGAAGTTGCTAATGCGGTTTTAATGATGGATGAATTAGATATTTAATAACCACCTTAAATATACAAATTCTGATAATAATTAAATATTTTTCATAGCACTTTTATACGTCTAAGAAATGATAATTGCATTTGACATCCATATGCCTTTAAGATGTTTTATTACTATAGTTATAAAATTAATCGTTCTTGGAGGGACTTATGAAAAATATTTTTAAAGTAGGTGTTATGGCTGTTGTAGCAGCATCATTTACTGGTGAAGCAATAGCTGAAACAACCTGGAATGTATCCCTTTGGGGTAAACGTCGCGCCTTTACTGAACATGTTGAAAAATTAGCAGAATTAGTGTCAGAGAAAACTAATGGTGAGATGAAACTAAATATTTCTTATGGTGGGTTATCTAAGAATAAAGAAAACTTGGATGGTATTTCAATTGGTGCATTTGAAATGGCTCAATTTTGTGCAGGATATCATCGCGATAAAAATCCATCAATTACAGTTTTAGAATTACCTTTCCTAGGTGTGTCCTCGCTTGAAGAAGAACGCAAAGTCAGCCAAGCGATTTATTCACATCCAGCTGTTCAAAAAGATCTTTCAAGGTGGAATGCAACATTATTAATGCCATCACCTTTACCACAATATAACCTTGTTGGTGTTGGTGATGCACCAAAAACGCTAGCAGATTATAAGGGCCTCACTGTACGAGCTACAGGTGGTATAGGTAAAGCAATGGCTGCAGTTGATGCTGTTCCAACGTCTATGTCAGCGACTGAAGTTCGACAGGCCCTTGATGGTGGAGTTGTAAAAGCTGTTGCTTTTGCTCCTCATGCGCACATGTCCTTTGGAACAGTTGAAACTGGAAAATGGTGGACAACTAATCTAAACCCAGGAACAGTTAATTGCCCAGTTGTTGCAAATACTGATGCGCTCGCTGCATTATCAGATGCAAACCGAAATGCACTTCTTGGCTCAATTGATGAGGCTTTAGATTATTATATTTCAACATATAATGGTAAGACAATGGACGCCTGGGGTCCAACACTGACTTCAAAGGGTATTGAAAGTATATCTTATGGTGCTGATGAATTAGCAGCATTTAAAGAAGCAGTAGCTGGGCCAGCTGCAGCTGCTTGGATTGCTGATAACACAGCAAAAGGTCTTCCTGCTCAAGAGCTATACGATCTTTTAACAGGTATGATTGGTAAATAATCAATCTCCTGTATTAAATTATCTGTCGCATAATATGTGCGGCAGATAACTATCTTAGGATAATATTATGGCTTCAAATTCATCGGTTTTGATTGATAAAAGTTTACTAAGTAAACTGGATCGAGGTCTACATAAAATTGAAACCTTATTTGCATTAATTAGTGGATTAGCAGTTTTTTCACTTATGATGCTTGCTGTCATATCAGTAACTGGAAGACATTCTATTAATCAACCACTTCCTGGGTATGTGGATTGGATAGAGCAAGCTATGCCATTAATCGCATTCATGGGGGTTGCATATACGCAACGAAATGGAGGGCATATTAGGATGGATATTCTTGTTAGTTTTTTAAAAGGTAGAAGCCTTTGGGCTGTTGAATTTATTACGGTCCTATTTATGTTACTAGTAATGATACTCATAATATGGGGATCTTGGGCTCATTTTGCGCGAAGCTTTGATTTCAACGCTCCTATGTGGAGCCGTGATAGCTCCATGGATATTGCATTACCACTATGGCCTGCGAAGATATTAGCTCCTGTAGCATTTAGTCTTTTAGCAATTCGTTTAATGCTTCAACTTATATCATTTGGAAAAGCATTTGTTAATAATGAGATAAGACCTTCAGCAGTACCACTTGTTGAAGACGCCGCTACTCAAGCTGCAAATGAAGCCAATACAGTATCAGGCTAGGAAAGTTTTATGGAACCTATTGAAATTGGAATTGCCGTCAGTATTGGTCTTTTAGTATTTGTAATTCTTGGTATGCGAGTAGCATTTGCGGCCGCTATTGCAGGTGTTGTTGGTTTGATATGGATATTTTGGGCAAAAAAAGGATATACTGGTGATAGTTTTCTATGGGCATTAACTGTTGCCTCAAAAACTGCCGGTCAAGTCCCCCATTCAAAAGTATCTTCGCAAGCATTGTCTCTTATTCCAACGTTCATTCTTATTGGATATTTGGCTTACTATGCCGGATTAACAAAAGCATTGTTTGTTGCTGCTAAGAAATGGGTGGCTTGGTTGCCCGGAGGATTAGCGGTTTCAACAGTTTTTGCTACAGCAGGGTTTGCAGCTGTATCAGGTGCATCAGTTGCTACATCAGCGGTATTTGCAAGAATTGCAATTCCTGAAATGCTTGCACTTGGATATGATAAAAGATTTGCGGCAGGTGTAGTCGCTGCTGGAGGAACACTTGCCTCTCTCATTCCACCGTCTGCAATATTAGTTATATATGCTATAATTGTTGAACAAGATGTTGGCATGTTACTACTCGCTGGATTTGTTCCTGGAGCTTTTTCAGCAATAATTTATGGACTTTTAATTGTTTGCTTAGCTTTAAGTTTTAAAAATTTTGGTCCTCCAGTCTCTGGCTTTACTTGGCGTGAGCGGTTCGCCTCTTTGCCACCTGCAATGCCAATTTTTGCAGTTGTCGCAATAATAATATTATTTGTGTATAATCCATTTGGTGGTGATGCTTGGGGCACACCTACTGAAGGAGGTGCAATCGGTGCTTTCATAGTTTTTTGTATGGCACTTTATAGGGGTATGCGTTGGGCTCAATTAAAAGATGCGCTAATTGAAACGGCTAAATTGGCTGTCATGATATTCACAATTATTTGGGGTGTTTTAATCTACGTCCGATTCCTTGGGTTTGCAGATTTACCATCAGCATTTTCTGACTGGATTACTTCTCTTGATCAAAGCCCAATGCTGACACTTATATTTATATTATTAGCTTATGCGATTTTAGGTATGTTCATGGATGCAATTGGTATGTTGTTATTAACATTACCAATAACATACCCAGCTGTTATGGCATTAAATGGTGGTGAATATGTCTCTGCTGCAGATAGTGCATTTGGAATGTCAGGTCCGATGGCAGGAATATGGTTTGGTATACTTGTTGTTAAAATGGCTGAATTCTGTTTGATAACACCACCCATTGGGTTGAACTGTTTTGTAGTAGCTGGAGTAAGGGATGATCTAAGTGTTCAGGATGTGTTTAAAGGTGTAACGCCGTTTTTTATCGCTGATGCTTTTACAATTGCAGGATTGATAGCTTTTCCAAGTATAGTTCTATGGCTACCATCATTAGCAAGTTAAAGTTAGAATGAAATATCAATTGCAATAAGTCTGATAGGCAGAATGAAAAATTTATATTCAAAATAAGCAATATAACTATTGTAGTTAGATAAATTATCACATTAGAATAATTTAATTTTTAGTATTATTATTTGAAGTATAAATTTATGACATATATCCCAAAAAATGATCGATATGAAAAAATGATTTACCGTAATTGCGGTAGATCTGGTTTGAAACTACCATTAATTTCACTAGGATTGTGGCATAATTTTGGTCACGATTTTCCACATCAAACAAAAAGAGAAATTTGTCAGACGGCGTTTGACAACGGAATTACACATTTTGATTTGGCAAACAATTACGGGCCACCACCTGGAAGCGCAGAAGAAGCATTTGGTGAAATATTAAAAACAGATTTTCAGGGCCTTAGAGATGAATTGATTATTAGCTCAAAGGCTGGATATGATATGTGGCCTGGCCCTTATGGAGAGTGGGGGAGTAGAAAATATTTGATTTCCTCTTGCGACCAATCTCTCAAAAGGATGGGGTTAGATTATGTGGACATATTTTACTCGCACCGTTTCGACCCAAATACGCCATTAGAGGAAACAATGGGTGCGCTTGATCAAATAGTAAGATCTGGAAAAGCTCTTTATGCAGGGATTTCAAGTTATAATAGTGCAAGAACTAAAGAGGCTGTAAAAATCCTTAACGATTTAGGCACACCCTGTCTTATACATCAACCTAGCTATAATCTTTTTAATAGATGGGTTGAAGAGGATAAACTTTTAAATACGCTTGATAATTTAGGTGTGGGCTCAATTGCTTTCACGCCTCTTGCGCAAGGTATGCTCACGAACAAATATTTAAGTAAAATACCAAGTGAAAGTCGTGCAACTCAAGGTAAAAGTTTAGACAAAAATAAAATCACACCTCATCTTATTCAAGCGTTAAATGAACTAAACACCATTGCTGCTAATAGGGAGCAGTCATTAGCTCAGATGGCTATTGCTTGGGTTTTGAGGGAGGGTAAGGTTACAACTGCATTAATTGGTGCTTCAAAACCCGAACAGGTAAAAGACTGTGTTGGTGCTATCAATAATTTAAATTTCAACTCTTCAGAACTTTCAAGCATTGATAAAATTGCAAAAGATCAAGATATTAACCTTTGGGCACAATCATCTGAAAGTATTTAATATCCAAAGCTTCTATTATTAAAAATATTTACTTTTCAGCCGATGCTTGTTGAGCAAAAAATGAAGTTCCTTTAGGCACTTCTGGTAGTTGCATGTCATAAGTAGAACATCTAACGCGGCCGGATGCTTCTCCTCGAACTAATTCATGAGTAAGCGTGCTTGGTAAATGATTTGGACTTAGTTCAATTGCATCTTCAGCATAATAAGTTGAAATATATAATGTACGAGATTTATTTGATAAGTTTGGTGCTGATCCATGTAATAAACTTGCGTGCATCAGGCAAACAGATCCTGCTTTGCCAGTACATCTTATAATCTTATCTTCATGTTCAGCCAATATTTCGTCTGATACTGATCCAGTAAAAATTCCATTATGCCAGTGTGAATAAAGAGGGCCTTTGTGTGTGCCGGGTACTACCTCAAGAGGACCATTCTCCAAGGTTACGTCATCTATGAAAAGTAAGCATGTAATCATGTCATCATTTGTCATTGGTTCAAAGGGGAAATCTTGATGAAAATTTACTTTAGTAGCAGTACCAGGTAATTTTGAGTTCACCTTGCCATGATGAAATCTAATTCCTTGGCCAATTAGTTCAGCACACATATCAACAGATCGTCCATTTCTCATAACATCTGCGAATACCTCAGAGATTTCTTCAGGTGACTGAATTCGACGCAGCCCAGGTACATCAGAAGAATGACCAGGTTGTAAGTCAAAACGTGGCCGACCATCCATGGTTTCTCCATAGTCAGTTTTATAGTTTCGACTTTCATTGACCCAATCTAAAAATGTTTTTTTTAAATTTTTAAGTTGCCTATCGTTTATGGCGTTTTCTACTAACAAAAACCCATCTGTCCAAAATTGTTTTTTTTGATTTTGACTTAAGATCATTTTATCGGCCTTTTACTAAAAAATTTATGATTAATTAATTATCAAATTATAAATTAGTCAATATATTCTTAATAAGGAGTATAAGACTTTTCATTATTGAAATTTATAAAATTTATTTGCTGTGTTCGAATATTTGATAAATCAAAGTTTGTTTTAATTATGATTAATTTTTAAGCAAAAGTGTAATATTTTGTGCATTACTGTTTTGATTTATATTTTCTTTTTTTGAATTAGATGCTTTTCTTGATGGTTGCAAATTCTCTATGTAAAAAATCACTGGGAGTTTTTACTTTGTCACTTCAGTCTTCAATTTCATCAAGCGTAAAACTTCAGCGCGCATTTGGTAATGTAAGTTTATCTGTTGCAACTGATGCATTAGGCAATACTAAGCTTTCTGACCTTCGTCAGGAAGGTTCTATGAGGGTCGTATTTCCCAGATCAACGAATAATAATCTAGAAGCAGTTATTGTAAATACAGCCGGTGGTATAACTAGTGGTGATTATTTTTCAACTTATGCGAAAGTCGCAAAAGGAGCCAATTTAACCATTACTACTCAAGCTGCTGAAAGAATATATAATGCTTTTGATAATGAATCTGGAAAAATAAATAATAACCTTTCGGTGGAAGAAAATGCACAATTATATTGGTTACCTCAAGAAACTATTTTATTTGATGGCAGTAGATTAGAAAGAAAATTAAACATAGAACTTTTTGATACATCTAAAGTTCTTTTCGTTGAGCCCATAGTATTTGGTAGATTAGCTTCAGGAGAGGAACTGGGTTCCTGTTTCTTTAAAGATAATGTTTCTATCAATTGCAACGGTGAACCCATTTATATTGATGGAATAAAAATGAACGGAAATATTACTAAAATTTTGAAGAATAAATCAATAAGTAATAACAACAAAGCAATGGCAAACATAGTCCTATACGATGCGAGCTCAATTGAGATCTTAAATAAAATTAGAAAGCTACTACCAATTACTGCTGGGGCTAGTCTGATTAATAATCATTTGTTGCTTATAAGAATTTTAAGTCCAGATAGTTATGAACTTAGAAAAAAACTTTTACCTATTCTCTCGCTGCTAACAGATAATGCCGTACCAAAAAATTGGAAACTTTAAAATGAAACTGACACCACGAGAAAAAGATAAATTATTAATTTCTATGGCTGCAGAAGTTGCACGTAAAAGATTAGAGCGAGGGGTAAAATTAAATTACCCAGAGGCAATTGCAATAATTACAGATGCAGTTGTTGAAGGTGCAAGAGATGGAAAATCTGTAGCTGATATGATGCAAGAAGGTGGGCGCATAATTTCAAAAGAGCAGTGTATGATAGGAGTGGCTGAAATGATCCATGACGTTCAAGTGGAAGCTACTTTTCCAGATGGCACTAAACTTGTCACTGTACATAATCCAATTCGCTGAAGGAGAAAAAATGATACCTGGTGAAATATTCCCTGCTAAAGGAATTTTGATATTAAATGAAGGCGCTATATCGCAAACTTTAATGGTAGAAAATAAAGGTGACCGTCCTGTACAAGTTGGAAGTCATTATCATTTTGGTGAAGCAAATTCAGCATTAAAATTTGATAGAGAAAAAGCGCTTGGCATGCGTTTGGATATTGTGGCTGGATCAGCTATTCGTTTTGAGCCTGGTCAACGGCGTGAAGTTCAATTGGTTCCAATTTCAGGGAAACGCTGCATTTATGGCTTTAATCAAAAGATTATGGGAGAGTTGTAAATGCCAATTGAAATTAAGAGATCTGAATATTCTTCAATGTTTGGGCCAACCGTAGGCGATAAAATAAGGCTAGCTGATACTGATCTTATTGTTGAGGTTGAAAAAGATTTAACTATCTATGGCGAAGAGGTTAAATTTGGAGGTGGAAAAGTAATCAGAGATGGAATGGGCCAATCTCAAGAAACCCGGGCAGAAGGTGCTGTCGATACAGTAATTACAAATGCATTAATCATCGATCATAGTGGCATTTACAAAGCTGATGTTGGCTTAAGAGATGGAAGAATTCTCAAAATAGGTAAAGCTGGGAATCCAGACACTCAAGCAGGTGTTGATATTATAGTGGGGCCTGGAACCGAAGCTATAGCTGGAGAAGGCCGCATTCTAACTGCAGGTGGATTTGATAGTCACATTCATTTCATATGCCCGCAGCAAATTGAAGACGCACTTCATTCTGGTTTAACGACAATGCTTGGTGGTGGAACAGGCCCTGCTCATGGAACTTTAGCCACGACTTGTACTCCTGGCTCATGGCACCTTTCACGAATGTTACAAGCAGCAGATGCATTCCCAATGAATCTTGCATTTGCTGGTAAAGGAAATGCTAGTAAGCCTGCTGCTCTTATAGAAATGGTAAATGCTGGGGCGTGTGCCTTAAAGCTACATGAAGATTGGGGAACCACTCCAGCTGCAATAGATTGCTGTCTCTCAGTTGCTGATGATATGGACGTCCAAGTCATGATTCATACCGATACTCTTAATGAATCTGGTTTTGTTGAAAACACTGTCAAAGCTATGAAAGGGCGAACAATTCATGCATTTCATACAGAGGGAGCAGGGGGTGGACATGCTCCTGATATTATAAAAATTTGTGGCGAAGAGCATGTATTGCCGTCTTCAACAAATCCAACAAGACCATTCACAGTAAATACTTTGGAAGAGCATCTGGATATGCTTATGGTTTGTCATCATTTAGATAAATCAATTCCTGAAGATGTAGCTTTTGCAGAAAGCAGGATAAGGCGTGAGACGATTGCAGCAGAGGATATTCTTCATGATATAGGTGCTTTTTCTATTATCGCTTCTGACAGTCAGGCAATGGGGCGTGTGGGAGAAGTATTGATAAGAACTTGGCAAACTGCTGATAAAATGAAGAAACAAAGAGGCCGTTTGTCAGAGGAAACAGGTGAAAATGATAATTATCGTGTTCGGCGCTATATATCTAAATATACAATAAACCCAGCTATAGCGCATGGCATAAGCCATGAAATTGGTAGTATTTCTGAAGGAAAAAGAGCAGATCTTGTAATGTGGGATCCAGCTTTCTTTGGAGTAAAGCCAGAGATGGTGCTGCTTTCTGGAACAATTGTATCGGCTCAAATGGGTGATCCTAATGCGTCTATTCCGACACCCCAACCAGTTTATTCAAGACCCATGTTTGGTGCATTTGGACGCTCTGTTGAACGTTCTGCAGTTACATTTGTATCAGAAGCCGCGTATGCTGATGATATAGGAAATCAACTTGGCTTATCGAAAGATATTGTTGCAGTTGAAAATACAAGAAATATTGGGAAATCAGATTTAATATTAAATAATGCATTGCCGGTGATGGAAGTAAACCCAGAAACCTATGAAGTTCGAGCTGATGGTGAACTGCTAACATGTGAGCCCGCAAAAGAATTAGCAATGGCACAACGATACTTTCTTTTCTGATGACGGATTTTACAGCATTTGAAATTAAAAGATCTGGAACTTGGACACAAAAAGTCGAAGAATGTATTTTATCATATGATGAGAGGTTTTTAAGGCGAAAAGTTTTGAAAACACGAACAGGGAAAAAAGTTCTTGTCGATCTTCCTCAGACTATTTCACTTGAAAATAGTGATGCATTGGTTGTTGAAGGAGGGAAACATATTGAAATTATTTCAGCAAAAGAACCTTTATTGGAAATAACTGGCCAAGATTTAGTAATATTAGCTTGGCACATTGGGAATCGACATACGCCTTGTCAAATAGAAACAAGACGATTGTTGATTCAGGATGATCCTGTAATTGGACACATGTTAGAATATCTAGGAGCTAAGGTGAAAAGTACAATGGAACCTTTTAACCCTGAAAAAGGTGCATATGGGCATGGAAGAACACACAGCCACGATCATGGTCATACATCGCATGAATAAAAATAATGAAATCCTTACATTGGTTCAATTATTTTCATCATCCTTTCCGGTGGGGTCTTTTGCATATTCACACGGAATGGAAAGTGCCATTAATGATGGATTAATTACAAATGCAAATGATTTAGAGCAATGGCTAACATGTTTGTTAACACAAGGAGGTGCATGGTCTGATGCAGCTTTTTTAAATATTGCATTTGATGTTGAAAGCTCAAATGTCCACTATATTAATTCTTATGCCAAAGCATTTGCATCATCAAATGAAAGGCTCAAGGAAACAGAGCTCCAGGGTCATGCATATTGTGAAGCTGTAAATTCTATATGGGATTTAAATCTAAAAAAGTTATGTTATCCAGTGGCAGTAGCTAGATCAGCAAATGCATTAAATCTTAGCATAGAACTTACCACTATAATGTATTTGAACGCTTTTGTAGTAAACATGTGTAACGTAGCTATGCGTCTTGTTCCTCTTGGCCAAACAGATGGGCAACAGGTTCAAACCTCACTAAAACAAAACGTTTTAATGGTAGCATCGGAAATAAAAGGTGTAACACTTGATGATTTGTTCAGTAATGCTTTTATGTCAGACATTATGGCGATGAGACACGAAACCCAATATTCCCGAATTTTTCAAACTTAAAGGAGATATTAATTGTCAAAGAATGGTCCGTTAAGGATTGGAATAGGTGGTCCTGTTGGTGCAGGAAAAACTACTCTGACTGCATCTTTGATACGTATTCTATATCCGCATAATTCTGTAGGAGTTATAACTAATGATATTTATACGCAAGAAGATGCTGAGGCATTAATGCGAATGCAAATATTACCTAAAGATCGTGTTATAGGTGTTGAAACAGGAGGGTGTCCACATACTGCAATACGAGAGGATGCTTCTATAAATCTTGCTGCAGTTGCCGAAATGCGTAAAAGATATGATGATATTGAAATTATTTTTATTGAAAGCGGTGGGGATAATTTATCAGCAACATTCAGTCCTGAACTTGCAGATTTAACAGTATATGTAATTGATGTTGCAGCGGGGGAAGAAATACCAAGAAAAGGTGGTCCAGCCATCACAAAATCTGATATCTTAGTCATTAACAAGACCGATTTAGCACCATACGTTGGTGCTTCACTTGAGGTAATGGAACGTGATGCAAAAAAAATGCGCGCTGGAAAACCATTCGTATTTTCTAGTTTAAAAGATAAAAAAAGTGCTTATCAAATCTTAAAAATATTATCAGAACTTGGGAGTTTTGAATATCAAAGTGATCAAGAAAACAAATAACAAAATGCTTAGACAGACAATGTAGAAAGAGGTTCTTGTTTTTTTATTTTTGCTTTTGAGCAGTTCAAAATTATTTAACGTTAGCATTTATTAAAGCCAAGACGGTTTTGGTAATAGTGTTTTTTCCAATTGCTACGAAAAAGCCATTCTGCTTCAGGTTGCCGCTCAGCAAGATTTTGAGATATTTCAACATCATCAAAGCCAGATCTTCTAAGCATTGCATATTGGTCTGAAATAATATGCCCTTTTGCACGCAAATGGCCTGTAAATCCACGTATGCGAATGAGTTTTGCAAGTGTAAATCCGCGACCATCAGCGAATGTTGGAAAATCAATACGTATTATTTTGAATTTATTCAAATTACCTTTAAATAAACTCAAATCTGCATCTGGAGGTAAATCAATGGATGTAGCTGACGCTGAAAAATTACTCCAGTTTTCGTAAATTATGATATTATCCAAAGGTCTAAAGCCTAAATCAGAAACAATTTTATTCATTGTTTATTCCTGTAACAATTTGATGGTTTTATAAGTAATGTGAACTTTGTTGTTCATGCTGCTTTCCCTTGGTTTTCTATTTTTAATGATTGCTTTAAATTTGGATATAATGCTTTTTTAAAGGGTGCTATACCCAAGCGTTGAAATGTTTGAAGAAAGCTTTCACTTTTATTCATTCGTATATCTAGATAAGCTAGTATAATTCTTTCTACCGCTGGAACTATTTGTTCAGCTGAAAATCCAGGGCCAGCGCGTTCACCGATTTTAGCAGTTTCTGTTGCATCCCCACCAAGTGTTATTTGGTAATTTTCAACACCTGCACGGTCTAAACCTAAAATCCCTATATGCCCAACATGGTGATGCCCACATGCATTTATACAGCCAGATATTTTTATTTGGATATGTCCAACCTCATGTTCCAATTTCAAATCATCAAAGCGCATGGATATTTCTTGTGCAATTGGTATTGATCGAGCAGTTGCAAGTGCACAATAATCCATACCTGGACAAGCAATTATGTCTGAGATTAATCCAATATTGGCCGTATTTAAATTTTTAGTCCTTAATAAATCATAAATTCTGGGCAAGTCTGACTTGTGCACATGAGGTAGAATAATATTTTGTTCATGACTTATGCGCATTTCATCATGTGCATAAAGCCTAGCAATGTCAGCAATTAACTTCATTTGTTCTGAGCTCGCGTCACCAGGAGTTTTGCCATGTGCTTTTAAACTTATTGAAGTAATCGCATAGTCAGATTCTTTATGTTTTTGTGTATTTGTATCTACCCAAGATCTAAATAACGCATCATTTTCATAAGTATATTTAAAGCCAGTTGTATCCGCTGATTTGAAGATTGGAGGTGCAAATGCAGAATTAATTTGTTCTAGCAAATCTGGGTCTACACCAGTGAAATTTGGTCTAATTTCATCAAAGCGCTTTTGAACTAGCTGTTTGATGGATTTTATACCATGCTCATGAACTGTAATTTTTATTCTTGCTTTATATTTATTATCTCTACGTCCCAATGTATTCCAAACGCTAACCACTGCTTCTAAATAAGGTAAGATATCTGAGACAGGTAAAAACTCATGGATTATCTTTCCAATCATTGGTGTGCGCCCTAAGCCGCCGCCAACTATAATTTCAAACCCGAGCTTTTCGTCGCGACGCAATATACGAAGCCCAATATCGTGAGCACGAATAACAGCTCGATCATTTTTTGATCCTGTTATAGCCACTTTGAATTTCCTTGGTAAGAATTGGAATTCTGGATGATCAGTTGACCATTGACGGATAAGTTCTGCGTATGGTCGAGGGTCTACAGTTTCGTCTGAAGCTGCTCCAGAAAAGTGATCTGCTGTTACATTTCTAATAGTATTACCGCTAGTTTGAATGGCATGCATTTTTACTTCTGCTAAAGCATCTAATATGTCGGGAACGTCATTCAATTTTGGCCAATTAAATTGTATATTTTGGCGAGTTGTAAAATGTCCATATCCTTTATCCCAACGATCTGCAATTATAGAAAGCTTTTCCATTTGAGAGCTATTTAAAGTGCCATATGGAATAGCCACTCTGAGCATATAGGCATGTAATTGTAAGTATAATCCGTTCATGAGACGTAGTGGTTTAAATTCATCTTCAGTCAAATTCCCATCAATCCGTCTTTTAACTTGATTGCGAAATTGGGAATTTCTTGCTTTAATAAAAGCATCATCAAACTCTGTATAAATATACATTATAAAACCTCCGATTGTTTACCATGATTGTAGTTAGATGGGCCTTTGTTTCTAAACTGCTCACGAAAATGTTTTGGAGTTATAATTTCATTTAATACAGCTATGTTGATTGAATAAACTCCAACAACTTCATGTTGTTGACTATTTGCATTTATGATTGCCTCTTCAATTGAGGTCTCATCCGTAAAAACTTTTGCATCACTGAGGTTATTAACCCAATCAAATTGTGAATTTAAATAGACTACATTGCCATTTAATAAGTGGTTTGCAGTTATAACTTTATTTAGTTGTGTATTTGACATTATGCTAATTCCATCTCATTGGGTATATCGTTTGGATGGTCAATAAATGCTGTTACATGTGATGCTTCTCGAGGTGCCAAGCCATAAAGTGTCAGCACAGGGCCTGAGATGTCATATTGTGAAATACATTTTGAAAGTTCTGAAAGTGTTGTGGAGAATATCCGTTGATTTTGTTTGGAAACATTTTCGATTAAACTTATTGGGGTTTTTGGATCAGCGCCATGCATAATCATTCTTCCTTGAATGAATCGAGATGCTTTTTTACCCATGTAAATAGCTAGAATTGAGTTCTTCTTGGCTAGCTTTTCCCAATCATAATCTGCATATCCTTTCATGTCATGACCAGTCAAAAAGCTTATTGAGCCATTACGATTACGCTTAGTTAAAGATTGTTTTATCACTGCTGCAGAAGCTGAAGCGGCAGTGATGCCTGGTATAATATGGTAATTAATCCCAAATTTACTTATTGCATCAATTTCTTCATCAAGACGACCATAAATGCTGCAATCACCACCTTTCAGGCGTACTACTCGAGCACCTTTTAGAGCGTGTTCGATGATTAAATTATTAATTTCATTTTGTGAAATTGACGGCCCAAATCCTTCTTTCCCAGCATTGATGATAACTGCTTCACGTCTTGCTAGTTCAAGAATTTCATTACTTATCAGGCGATCGTGGATTATTACATCCGCAATATCTAATTCTTTTCTTGCTTTCAATGTTAAGAGATCTGGATCACCAGGACCTGCACTCACAAAAACAGCATGCCCCTCGGCTGTTCTTTTTGATTTAAACACATTTAGAAGAGATTGCAGTGATTTTTCAATTCCGGCTATGCCGTTGAATTCGAGTGCTTCAGGTCCTTTATTAAAGTAAAATTCTGTCCAAAAATCTCGCCGTATACGACCCATTGGAAGAATATTCACATTTTCTCTAAATGCCTTACCAATTTTGGCTAGTATTCCAAGATGTGCTGGAAGAGTTTTTTCAAGATCTGACTTTATTGCCCTTGCTAAGACAGGCGCGGCTCCTTCTGTTCCAATTGCTATGGTCACAGGATCACGATCAACGATTGCTGGTGTTATAAATTGACTATCATTTAAGTTATCAACTATGTTAATTAATGCACCTTCTTCACGTGCAATTTTAGCACTTCTTGCATCTTCAATCTTATCTTCATTGGCCCCATAAAATAAAGTTGCGCATATTGCATCTCCTTTTGCCAAAGCTCTATTTACTAGTGTTATCTTTCCTTCAATTGCAAGCGTCATAATGTCTTTATGAATGTCTTCAGCATAAACAGTGATAGAAGCAGAAGTTTTTAATAACAATCTCAGTTTAGCCAAAGCGGCTTCTTGGCCACCAGATATAATAATACGACGTCCTTCTACTGTAATAAAAATTGGAAAATGCTTCATTTTATTCCCTAGCAAACTTAAATTTATCCCAATATAGAATATAATTCGTATTTATTGCTATATATATTTATATTTAAGAACAATATTTTGATTTATTTTTAATGATAGTATTTTTTTCACATTTATAGCTTTTTTAAAAAATGTGAGTTTAAACTTTTGGTTTTGTTAGGAAAACTATTTATCAAACTGAATTAGTTTTAAGTCTTTTTTCTCATAAAAGTGTTATTGATTGGTCAATACAGGCAAAATTTCATTTGTCATGATTTTATTAGTAATTGGACCCGCATGCCGTAATAGGACTTTACCTTCACTATCAATGATAAAGGTTTCAGGTACACCATATAAACCCCAGTCTAATCCAGTTCGCCCTTCATCACTGCCAATTCGTTCATATGGGTTACCAAGTGAGTTGAGGAACTGTAAAGCTTGAGGTGCTTTATCTTTATAATTAATGCCGTAAACCATAAAGCCAAGGTCTGATAATTGTTGAATATTTGGGTGTTCAACTCGGCAAGGTGCACACCAGCTTGCCCAAAAGTTAACAATTTTAATATTAGGTGATTTGAGATGTGTTTTGTCCAAAAATGGTAAGCTTGAGAGTGGAGTAATCGTTAAATCAGGTGCATAACGACCAATCATTGCACTTGGTAATTCATTTGGTTTGTCTCTACCAAGCCCTATAAACATAATAATTGCTAAAACAAAAAAAATGAAGGGTGGTATAAGATAGAGTGGTTTAATGTTTTTCATTAGATTTGTTTTCTTGAGAATTTAGTGCATTCTTTATTTTTTTTGATTTCGACAATGTTGTCCAAACTAGCACTCCAAGAAGTAATATTGAAACAGCATATGCTGTGAGTACAGTGTCTGCATATTTATCAAGTTCAAACATCTTAACTATTCCTCAACCGAAGTGTTAATAAGCGACGTAATCTGATTTCTGTTCTAGTGCGTATCAAAACTAAAGTTACAAATAATAAAACCATACCTGCAATACATACCAAAAGTGGGAAATAAAATGCATTGTCAACATGTTGTTCTTTATCAAGTGACAAAGAAGCACCTTGATGAAGACCTTGTGACCAAAAATTTACTGCATATCTTGATAATAATGCAAAAACAGAGCCCACTATGCATAAAATCGATGTTAGATCTGCAGCAGTGTCTTTATCTTCTATTGCTTCCCATAAAGCTAAATAGCCAAAATAAAATACTAACAATATCATAAATGAAGTTAATCGAGGGTCCCACGCCCAATAGGTTCCCCACATAGGCTTTCCCCATATAGCGCCAGTTGCAATAGCAATAAGTGTCATGGTTATTCCAATAGGAGCGGCAGCTTTTGCGGCTAATGCAGAAACGTGGTGACGTCTAATAAGCCATATTAAAGAAGCTACAAGCATCATTAGCCATGCGTTTATTGCCATCAATGCAGTAGGAACGTGTAAAAAGATAATTTTAACTGTAGACCCTTGTTTGTAATCTGCAGGAGTAAAAAAAAAGCCCCAAAGAAGTCCTATCAATAAAAGGCAAGAAGATGTAATTGCTAAAGCAGGTAAAATACGAGCTGATAGGGTCATAAATTTTGCTGGATTAGCGTATTCCCATAAAGACATTGTGCTTAGATATCCTATTTTAGATTTGCGCGAAGTGCTATTGCGCATGCGAACGGTAAAAGAGCAATACACATAAATGATATTGCGGCTATTAATGCTAATAACTCAATAGGATTATTGGTTCCTACACTCATTGATTGAGCCCCAAGCATTAATGTTGGAATATATAATGGCAAAATCAAAAGAGAAAGTAAAAGGCCGCCTCTCTTTACTCCGACTGTAAGGGCTGCACCAAAAGTTCCAATGAATGAAAGAGCAGGGGTTCCTATTGCAAGGGATGTTAGAAGTAAAAAATATGAATTGTGATTTAGGTTTAATAAGTAACCTAATGGAAGAGAGGCTAATGTAATTGGAAGTCCTGTGGTAAGCCAATGTGCTGTTGCTTTTGCAGTTGCTATCCCTGAAAGAGGTATAGGTGATGTTGCTAATGCTTCAAGAGTTCCATCCTCCCAATCGAGTTGAAAAATTCTGTCTAAGGACAGTAAGCAGGATAGTAATGCACCTATCCAGAGAATGCCTGGAGCTATCCGTGACAATAATCCTAAATCTGCACCTACCCCAAAAGGAACAATCATTATGACGATTAAGAAAAATGCTAAGGTCAGCACAAACCCACCACCAGAGCGAAGAGCCAATCTAATATCGCGTAGAATTAATGGCCACATTAAAATACACCTTCGAGGAAAGGATCAAATTCTTTATCTATTTCTGGTTTAAACTCGCTAATATCTAAGACCTTTGATGATGGTAAATTTAAATTTACATGAGTTGAAATGATTGCAGCTCCACCCTCTTTACAGTGTTGCGTTATTATTTCAGAAATCAATGTTGTTGTTGTTTTATCTAATGATACAGTTGGCTCATCCATTAGCCATATTTTTGCATTTGTTATTAGCATTCTTGCTAAACCTAAGCGACGTTTCTGGCCTGCTGATAGTTCACCAGCTATCCTATTTTGGAAGTCATTTAGTTTAAGCGTTTTGATTACATTAGCCATATTATTAGTATTATATATGCCCGACCAAAATTTTAAATTTTCTTGAACTGTTAAAGTGGATTTTACTCCATCAAGATGCCCTGAATACGCAATATTATCGTTTAATAAGTTGTTTGTGGATAACCCAGCTATGTACCTTAATAAGGTTGTTTTTCCAGAGCCGTTTGGACCTTTCAAAATCAAGCATTCACCAGATTTTAAATTGAAGGATACATTGGCGATAATAAGCTTATTACCACGCCTGCAATCTAAATTTTTAATTTTCAACAACATATTTAAGAAGTAACTTAATCTTATCGTATAGGGAAGTGATGTAATTATAGATAATCTCTTGAATGTAAATTCAAATTTTAAATAGTATACAATGGCATACCAATAAACACTTGCTCGACTCGTTTTTTTGAAGCATAAGCTCAATAATTCCAATAATTATCTTAATCGGAGACCCGAAATGACAGTTCAAGTCGGCATAGATTCCAGTAAAACACGTAAATCACTTTCTATTGGTGGAAAATCCATAGATTACTACTCAATTCCAGCTGCAACTGCTGCAGGTTTAGGCGATTTTTCTAAATTGCCAGCTGCTTTAAAAGTTGTTTTAGAAAATATGTTGCGCTTTGAAGATAATGGTCGAACTGTATCAGTGGATGATATCAAAGCATTTTCTGATTGGGCATTAAAAGGTGGTAAAAATCCACGTGAAATCGCATACCGTCCAGCAAGAGTGCTTATGCAGGATTTTACAGGTGTTCCAGCTGTAGTGGATCTTGCTGCAATGAGAGATGGGTTAATGTCTCTAGGAGGAGATCCTGAAAAAATTAATCCATTAAATCCCGTAGATTTAGTTATTGATCACTCAGTTATGATAGATGAGTTTGGAAATCCGCGTGCATTTAAAATGAATGTGGATAGAGAATATGAGCGAAATTTAGAGCGCTATACATTTTTAAAGTGGGGCCAAAAAGCGTTTAATAATTTTCGTGTTGTTCCTCCAGGTACAGGAATTTGTCACCAAGTGAATCTTGAATATCTTGCGCAAACAGTTTGGAAAGATGTGGATCAAAATGGTGTTGAGATAGCTTATCCTGATACATTGGTTGGTACAGATAGCCATACGACTATGGTCAATGGTGCTGCGGTCTTAGGATGGGGTGTTGGTGGCATTGAAGCCGAAGCTGCAATGCTTGGACAACCAATTTCTATGTTAATACCAGAAGTGATTGGATTTGAATTAACTGGCGCAATGATGGAGGGAACTACTGGTACTGACCTAGTTCTCAAAGTAGTTGAAATGTTACGTGAAAAAGGTGTAGTTGGAAAATTTGTTGAATTTTATGGTTCAGGCTTAGACACTTTACCATTAGCAGATAGGGCTACTATAGCTAATATGGCCCCTGAATATGGTGCTACATGTGGCTTTTTCCCAATTGATAATGAAACAATTCGCTACTTGAATACAACTGGGCGTGACAAAGATAGAATAGCTTTAGTTGAAGCTTATGCTAAAGAAAATGGTTTCTGGCGTGATGAAAACTACGCACCTGTTTATACTGATACATTAGCATTAGATATGGGAACAATTGTTCCAGCTATTTCTGGTCCTAAGAGACCGCAGGATTATGTTGCGCTGACAAATGCTAAACAAGCATTTGCAAAAGAAATGGAAGAAACGTTCAAAAGGCCTCTTGGAAAAGAAGTGGCTGTAAAAGGTGAAGATTATTCTATGTCTAGCGGCAAAGTTGTAATAGCTTCAATAACTTCATGTACAAATACATCCAATCCTTATGTAATGATTGGTGCTGGTTTGGTAGCGCGTAAAGCAGCTGCCCTTGGGTTGAACAGAAAGCCATGGGTTAAAACATCGCTTGCACCAGGATCTCAAGTAGTTTCCGCATACCTTGAAGCCGCAGATCTCCAAAAAGATCTGGACTCAGTTGGGTTTAACTTGGTTGGTTATGGCTGTACGACCTGCATAGGTAATTCAGGACCAATTCAGTCTGAATTATCTGAAGCAATTTCTGAAGGTGATTTAGTTGCAACTGCAGTGCTTTCAGGTAACCGTAATTTTGAAGGAAGAATTTCTCCTGACGTTCGTGCTAATTATTTGGCGTCACCACCATTAGTTGTGGCTTATGCTATTGCTGGAACAATGGACATAAACCTTGCCTCTGATGCAATTGGAACAGATAAAGAAGGTAATGATGTATATTTGAAAGATATATGGCCAACTACACAAGAAGTTGCGGAAATGGTTGAAAAAACTGTTACTCGAGAGGCTTTTCTTTCAAAGTATGCAAATGTATTCGAGGGCGATGAAAAGTGGCAAAGTGTTAGCACAACAGAAGCTAAAACATATGACTGGCCAGCAGCATCAACATACGTTCAAAATCCTCCATATTTTCAAGGAATGTCAAAAGAACCTGGTGTTATTTCAGATGTTAAAGATGCAAAAGTACTCGCAATTTTAGGCGATATGATAACAACTGATCATATTTCACCTGCGGGTGGGTTCGCTGAAAGTACCCCTGCTGGTCAATATTTGACAGATAGGCAAGTTCCAGTACGTGAATTTAATTCATATGGTTCAAGACGTGGAAATCATGAGATTATGATGCGTGGAACATTTGCTAATATTCGAATAAAGAATGAGATGCTAGATAACGTAGAGGGCGGTTATACAAAAGGACCTGACGGTTCAAAAACCTCTATTTATGACGCAGCAATGGCATATAAAAAAGCAGGTATTCCGCTGGTTATATTTGGTGGAGAACAATATGGAGCTGGGTCTTCGCGTGATTGGGCTGCTAAGGGCACGAACTTGCTGGGGATATCTGCAGTTATTGCAGAAAGCTTCGAAAGAATTCATCGTTCAAATCTAGTTGGTATGGGAGTAATTCCTTTCGAATTTACAAATGGTGATACAAGAAAATCACTTGGATTAACGGGTTCAGAAACAGTTTCGATTGGTGAGTTGGAAGGCGACATCAAGCCCCAATCACTAGTTCCATGTAATATTACTTTTCCAAATGGGGATGTGAAAGAAATTACATTAAAATCTCGAATAGATACAGCAGTTGAGATCGAATATTTAGAACATGGTGGTGTTTTACATTATGTTCTTCGTAACCTTGCGAAAGCTAGTTAAAAAAATATCATTATCTAAAAATAAAAAAGGCCAGTATTAATCTGGCCTTTTTATTTTTAAGCAGTTAACTTTTTTTTATTTTACAATAAAGACTCAAATACGAAATTGAATTGGCTAAAATTGATGAAAAATTTTAACATACCACCTGTTTGGACATTTATTTCAATGATCTTTGCTGTATTGTTGCATTTCATTTATCCAGTAGTTTTTTTTCAATTTCTTGCAATTGATACTGGTATAATTGGAATAGGATTATATTTAATTATTGCAAGTCCCATATGGTTTAAACGTAAAAACACAACAATTATTCCCCGCAGAAAGCCAACAACCTTGATTGTTGATGGGCCATTTAAAATGTCGCGTAATCCAATGTATCTTGGGATGATATTGTTATCTTTTGGCTTTGGATTAAGTCTTGGTTCATTTCAAGCAATAATACCATCAGTCTGGTTATTTTTCTTTCTAAAAAACAATTATGTTTTACCAGAAGAACGTAAACTAATGGAAGCTATGGGAGAAGAGGCTGAACGTTATTTTAGTAAGACTGGTAGATGGATTTGGTTTTTATAGATTTTGATAGAAAAAAAAGACCATCTGTTAGATAGTCTTTTATATATTTTTTTAATTACTTGGTATTAGGACCGATAAGCATGGTCATTTGACGACCTTCACTTTTGGGATGATTTTCAATTTTGCCTGCTTCAGCTTCAATCACAACACCTTCAACACGTTTAAGCAGTTCTAGGCCAAGATTCTGGTGAGCCATTTCTCTTCCACGGAAGCGCATTGTAATTTTTACTTTATCTCCATTTTCGAGAAACTTAAAAACGCTACGCATTTTAACATCAAAATCATGAGTGTCTGTGTTTGGTCTAAACTTTACTTCTTTGATTTCAATTGTTTTTTGTTTTTTACGGGCTTCTGCTTCACGTTTTTGTTGTTCGTATTTGAACTTACCCAAATCCATAATTTTACAAACTGGTGGTTGTGCATTTGGCGAAATTACAACTAAATCTAATCCTGCTATGCGGGCTAATTCGTTGCCGCGCTCAGGTGAAACTACACCTACGTTTTCTCCGTCGGCACCAATTAGTCTGATTTCGGGTGATGTTACGCGTTCGTTCGCGAGAGGTCCTGTGTCGCGCTGTGGTGGCGCGTTATGTGGTCTACGAGCTATGGTCTTTGGTCCTTTTATTGTCCAATGTAAAAATTAATTTAGATTCTATTCTAAATTAATGACACTGTCTTGTATTGGGAACGCCCTCAGGTCAAGCCAATTGATTACCTAGTGTACAAAAATACCATATATTTTATAGTTTTTTATAAAATTAATGTAAGAATGTAACATAATTAAGTTTTAAAAAGAGAAATATAAAATTTTTTTAATTAATTTTTGAAAAAAATATAAGATTCTGGCATCAACTAAATAAATTTAATAATGTCTGTTTGCTGTTAATCTAAAATAAAAGTTAAAAATAAAAACTACATTTTCTTTTGCTAATTTCTTAAACTGCTTTAATAATAATCATATTGTTCCTTGAAAGATTTTATGATGTCAAATTTAGAACTCCCATTCTTTCGTTCTGAATATGAAGCTAGATTAGACTCAGTTAGAAAGTCTATGGAGCTTAATAACGTTGAAATTCTTTTTACATGTGATCCAAGTAATATGGCCTGGCTAACGGGGTATGATGGTTGGAGTTTTTATGTTCATCAAGGAGTAATAGTTGGACCTAAAGGAGACCCAATATTTTGGGGCCGTAAAATGGATGCTATTGGGGCTACACTTACATGTTATATGAGTAATGACCGCATTCATGGTTATACTGATGATTTTGTAATGTCAGACAATCATGCAATGCATGATTTGTCTAAAATAATATCTGATTATGGGTGGAAAGACATGGCTCTTGGTGTTGAAATGGATAATTATTATTATTCAGCAAAAGCTCACAATACACTATCTTCAAATCATAGTGGTAAAATTATTGATACGACTGGATTGATAAATTGGTGTCGAGCGATAAAATCAGACCAAGAATTAAAATACATGCGGCGCGCTGGGCAAATAGTTGAACGAATGCATGCTAAAATTTTTGATATATTTGAAGTAGGAAAGCGCAAAAATGAAGTAGCCGCTGAAATATATCATACAGGTATTTGGGGTGGAGAAGATGAGGATG